>Ga0209061_1000142_pt1 | contig 233979 bp, 183 predicted proteins | sample Coa_R1_10_FD_187157 | JGI IMG/M metagenome (GOLD analysis project Ga0209061, IMG submission 187157) | Surface soil microbial communities from Centralia Pennsylvania, which are recovering from an underground coalmine fire - Coalmine... | ecosystem: Environmental > Terrestrial > Soil >... | reverse complement strand
CCTGCCATCCACTCATAATTCTTGCAGCGGGCCTACGGCCCGTCAGGACGGGAGGGGAAGCAAGCGGGGACACCCCGCACCCCGGCAGGGGTGAAACCCCTGCACCCCGAGTTATGAGTGGATGTCAGAATCCTCACCTTGACACGCCTGCGAGAGAGCGCTATCATGCAGGCAGTCCTGAAGAAGAGGAAATGCATCTTCCCCAGTTTATTTGCTGCTAGATTAAGAGGAAAAGTGATGAGTACACCTGTATGCTATATCGAGCAGTTCCCGCACCGGCTGCCGCATGATAGAGAAGCCGTTCTGCTTCCTTGCGGCCACTACGCCTGCCCACCACATACCATCACCTACTATGGAACGGGCGACGATGAGGAGCTGGTTGGAGATTATTGCCTGGTATGTTACGCAAAGAAATTTCCCCAGCATTGCCCTGATCGCCTGCTCCTGACAGCTGTATTGCAAGAGGCTGAGCATTGAGGCAGTTGCTTTGCATTAATGTCCGGTACCTTAAATAAGATAAATTATGGCCGATATGACACTTTCGATTTTCAACAATGCGGTAGCAGGCGCTCAGGAAGCCATACAGCTTAGCCTGTATGGCAAGACAGAAGATGCCCAGGGGTTAGTATTTTCTGCGCGCACAAAGTTAAAAGGCGTGAGTGGAGATTTACCTATCACCGGTAGAGGTGAGGCAACAGGTAGCGCCAATAGTTCGCGGTTCGCTACGTTGACATTTGCTGAGGCAAGGGCATGGGGATGGCTCGAATTGGCATCAGGCGTCTTGCAACTTGCGCGTTCCAGGCCTGGTGCCAGTATGGTGCATTTCTCACGTGCCTGGCGCATATGGCGACCCTGGAGCAAGGGCACCGGGAGTTCTGAGAATGCCGAAAAGCTGGAAGCAACGCGCGAACGCATCCGCGCCAGTCTCTGGTTGGCTGAGGCATGGGCACGCTTCTCCAGCGAGCGCGCCGAACGGTCGGCCAACGCAATTGACCGTGCCGCGCTGAACGAACTGGCGCACATCAAGGCCACTGATTTGCTCAAAGAAACGATGGAGCAGCAATTGCAATTGCCACCTGCCCCCGCCGGCACCCCGGCATATAGGGAAAGCGGGCATAGCATCCCATATGTGCTGCGATTTGTGGAACATTAAACGACCCTGCAATCTTTTTATTCCTGCAAACCCATTTTTGAGCCAGCATAGACTCCCTTATTCTGCTTTTACCTATTGACAAATAGATAGCAATCTGCAATAGCAAGTATAGCAGATTGCTATCTATATTCGGATCTTAAGAGCTGAGCAGTAAAGAGATAGTGAGTTGCTGGGATGAGAAAGGAGCAAGAGCATGCATCTCTATCCTTATCACTATGAAAAAATGCGGCGAGAAGCGTATGAGAGTCTTTGGCAACAATGGAGGAAGGCCTATCCTTCCCTGACATGGTCCCTTGTAGGTGAGCTAGGTAACTTCTTTATCACTTTCGGCTCCTGGCTCAACAAGGCGGCACATGCTCAAATCGACGAACTAGATAGAGCTGGGGTCCGCCAGAGGCTCAGTGACGTGAAACAGAGACGCGCTATTGTCTAGAGATCGGCGAGCGACAGTAGAGTGCGGATTCATCCAGCACGCGGTACGCTCCTACCTGCTCATGGAGCATCTTCGGTATAGGAAGCGCCGGTCACCTGTATGAGACAACGAAATCTTACACGCTGGCGCTCCTTGCCAGTTCGGAATTGGTTTGGGGAAAAATGAAACCCATGGCTTCGGGCGCATAGCGCTCGACGATGCTTTCGGTGATGGCATTGGCACGGCAGATTTCTCCAAACATGCTCGCGCTCGGCCTCGGTGCGCGCCTCTGTGTGCGAGGGTCGAGTTCGATCAGGCCAAAGCGCGCTCCCCAGCCCTCGGTCCACTCGAAGTTATCGACCAGTGTCCAGTGAAAATAGCCCCGCACGGGTATACCCTCGCCGATGGCCCGATGTACCATAGCAAGATGTTCAAGGATGGCCCTTGGACGGCGATCATCGAGTGTGTCGCTGAAGCCGTTCTCAGTAACGTAGAGCGGCTTGTTGCCTCGCGTGCGCCGGTAGACATCTTTCAAGATGCGATAAAGGCCCTCTGGATAAATTTCGCCGAAGTTTCCTTCTAAGCCGGGGTCATTCTGCTTCGCGCCGGGCTTCACGTAGCGACGCGCGAAAAAAGCCGCCGGTCGTGTGGGGTCGAAGCGCACGATATCGCGGGTGTAATAGTTCACACCATGGTAATCACGTGTGCCGGATGCATGCGGGACAGGTGGCAGCATCATTTTCAGGGGAAACGGAAAGCGACCGGTCTCGGCTGCCTCTAATGCTGCCCAGTTGAAAAACTCATCATGAGCACCGGCAACAAGCATATCGAGCAGCGAAAAAATGCTGGCCGGATCGAAGAGGCGGTAATCGAGGCAATAGCCAATTTCGGACTGTGGCTGCACGCGGCGAATGGCATAGAATGCCTCGACGTGAGCCTGCACCAGGTTGCGCAAAACACGCAGAGCGAGACCAATATTATGCTCGCCTGGAGGATAGGAGCCAAGTACGTAGCCCAGAAAAGCGTAGACGTTCGGTTCGTTGATGGTGAGCCAGAAGTCGCACAGGTCTTGCAGCGACTGTACGACATAGGTGGCGTAGCGGATGAAATAAAAAATGTTGCCCTCGTTGGCAAAACCGCCGCGGTCGGCAAACCACAACGGGTCAGTGAAGTGATGCAGGGTGACGAATGGTTTCATATGGCGGCGGCGCAAATCTGCGAGCATTTGCCGGTAACGGTCGATGGCGGCGCTATCCCACTGCCCCTCCCGCGGCTCAACGCGGCTCCATTCGATGCTCAGGCGCAGAGCGTTGTTTTCCATCTGCTCGGCCCACTCAAAATCGCTTTCCGCGTTGTGCCACCAATCGCAGGCGTCTCCAGCATATTCTCTGGTAAGAATATGCCCCTGTTGCTCCCAGCGATACCATTGATCGTTCGTATTGCCGCCCTCACATTGATACGACGAAGACGCCGTGCCCCACAAAAATCCGCGCGGGAACTGCAATGTTCGCCGGCCAGCCATAGAATCGCTCCTTCAGTTGCTTAATGGATATGTATGATTGACTGTTCTAATTGTAACACGAAGTAAGGAGAGAAGATGAAGAGCATACGAACAAACATGAGCCATTTCGAATAGTGATGAGCATGGGGAGGGCGACCACCAGGGGTCGCCCTCCCCTCTTGCCTATTCCTCAATTTGGATGACTCACATGGTTCATGGCTATTCCCTGATGCCGCGCGGTGGCAGTGGGCGCACCAGGGGACTCATTACGGGCAGGTTCTTCTTGCTGCGCGGCAGGCGCTGGCGCACCAGGTAATCTGGCGCAGTCGCCAGGTCGCCTTTGTCAAGCGTGACATCGGGACCGAAGCGATTGAAGAACGACAGCTCGAAATTCGGTGTCTCGCCCAATGCTCCGTGAGGGCAGACCTCTACGCAGTCGCCACAGAAGATGCAGCGATCCAGCGCGAAGGCGTAGCGTTTGAGGTAACGCTCGGCCATCATCAAGGAGCCGGTGGGGCAGACCTGTACGCATGCCCCACAGGAGACGCAATCGGTATCGTGCAAGCTGACGTTGAACGGCGTGGATACGATGGTGTCGAAGCCCTTGCCGAACATGCCATAGCAGTCGGGGCCAATCACATCATGGCAGACACGCACGCACTGCGTACAGTTGATGCACTTGTTAGGATCGCGCAGGATGAAGCTGTGCGACAGGTCCATATCATAGTCGTGATAGTCTGTTGGCTCACCATCGTGGAAGCGATTATCCGCCAGGCCATGCTCGATACTGTACTTTTGCAAGTCGCACTGCCCAGCGGCAGGGCACGCGCACTGCAAGCAACGCGCCGCCTCGCGTTCCGCCTGTTCCTGCATATAGCCCATCTCGATGATTCTGAAGTTGCGCTTGCGATCCTCGTAAGGCAGCATCGGCATCTTTACTTTTGGCTCGACGGGCTTGTAGGGCACAATATCGAAGAGATCGGGATGGCGCTCTTCCAGCTCCAGGCGACGGGCGACTTCTTTCATATCTTCACCGCTGAGGTAAGCGTGGATAGAGCGAGCACCGAGCTTGCCCTGCCCCACACATTCGATGATGGTCTTCGCGCCCATCTGAGCATCACCACCGGCAAAGACACCCACGCGATCCGTCATAAAGTTATGCGGATTGGTCTGAATGGTGCCATGCTTGGTGAACTTGACGCCGGACTTGTCCTCAAGCACGTCTTGCTGGACGGCCTGACCCACTGCCGGAATAACCGCGTTGCAGTTAATGACGAACTCCGAGCCTTGCACCGGTACGGGACGGCGCCGGCCACGCGCATCGGGTTCGCCAGGCTTTGTTTTCACGCATTGAACGCCTTTGACCTTGCCATCCTCGACCAGGATTTTCTGGATCATGGTCTGGACTTGCAGGTCGGTACCTTCGTTGATGCCGTCCTCAACTTCTTCAAAGGTCGCGGTAATGTCTGAGCGTGTGCGGTAGTAGAGGGTATGCACTTTCGCTCCCAGGCGTAGCGAGGTGCGAGTGCAGTCGTAGGCGGTAAATCCGCCGCCATAGACCACTACCTCATCGCCTTCCTTCACCGGCACGGGTTTGCCTTCCACTTTCTCTGAAAGATAGGAAATGGCATTGACGAATCCCTCGGCATCTTCGCCTTCCATATTCAGTTTGTTGCTGGTCCAGGCTCCGATACCGAGGTAGATGGCATCAAAGCCCTGGGCAAACAGGTCGTCAATGGTAAAATCGCGACCGAGTCTGACATTGTACTGCGCATCGACGCCCAGTGACCAGACATGATCGATTTCGCGGTCCATCATGTCTTTCTGCAGGCGATATTCGGGGATGCCATAGCGCAGCTGGCCGCCAGGCTGCGGCTGCTGGTCAAATACCTTGCAATAGTGGCCTTTTAGCGCGAGATAGTAGGCGCAGGTGAGCCCTGCCGGACCAGCGCCAATAATGGCGACCTTCTTACCCGTTGGCGGGTCCTTTACGAATGGGTGTGGCGGGTCAAGCAGGCAGGTTTCGGCAGCGTGGCCATGCATGCGACAGATAGCGATTTCTTCTTCGACCAGTCCGCGCCGGCAGGCTTTCTGACATGGAGCGGGGCAGGTCAATCCCAGGATATATGGGAATGGCAGCACTTCCTTGACCAGTCGCGCCGCCTCTTTCATCGAACCTTTCGCGATGAGTTCCAGGTAGCCCGGAATGTCGATATGCGTTGGACAATCCGCCTGGCAGGGAGGCTGGCAGTAGGCATTATGGTCGGAGAGCAGCATCTCCAGGTTTGTGCGGCGAATATGGAACAATTCATCTGACTTTGTCGTCACAACCATGCCGGGAAGCGCGGGCGTCGTACAGGATGGCAGGGGTTGTTTTACACCCTCAATATGCACCAAGCACATGCGGCAGGTCGCGGTCGGCTCCAACTTTTCGTCATTACACATATTCGGGATATCAGTAATGCCGTTGTCGACTGCCACGCTGAGCAGTGTCTGATTCTCGTAGGCCTGCACAGTCTTACCGTCGATGGTGAGCGTGAAGGATGAGTGCCCAACGTCATTGCGCACCACCGGCTGCGGCGATGTCTGTATGGGAGAAAGATTATCTCGGATCGATACAGCCATAGAATTCCTCTTTAGTAGGGGCGTTTTTACAGCGCCCACAAACTTGATTTATAGAGACGGGCACAGTATATTGCGCCTTCAGGGTAACACATGTTTGGTGATAAAACGGTGCGCGCGCACGGGAAGGCAGGTGCCGGTTGGGCACTGCAACTCCTCGATATGCATGCGGAAATGTTCAGGCCAATAGCGCCTGGCCGTCTTGTAGGCATTCGGCGCCAGCACACCAAATGCGCATAATGAACCGGCGGGGATATAATCAGCAAATTCGTCCAGCATATCCAGATCAGATTTGACGCCCAGGTCGCTGATAATGCCTTCCAGGATGCCGGTTACACGTTTCATACCGATACGGCATGGCACACACTTACCACAGGACTCTTTGCTCAAATAGCCGCTGCGCTCCCTGGCCCATCCTACCATACAGGTATTGGCGGGAAGCAATTCGAGAATACCAGAACCAACAATAGCGCCTGCCTCTTCCAACGAATCATAGTCAAACGGCGTATCGAGCAATGAGGGTGGCAATGCGCCGCCTTCGGCCCCACCAACGATGATGGCCTGCAAATCGCTGTCGGGACGACTGTATCCGGCATGGCGCAAAATTTCACGCAAGGTCGCGCCGAAGGGAACTTCCACCAGTTTTGGTTCGCTATCGGGCACATAGTCATAAACCGTCAACACTTTGGTGCCGCTGGTAGTAGCAGTACCTACACCGGTAAATGCCGGCACACCATCACGAATGATGAGGGGAACGTTGGCCAGGGTCTCGATACAATCGACGAGCGTTGGCTTATCCCAGAGGCCATATTGGGCCGGATAGGGCGGGCGCTGCTCGGGCATACCACGGCGACCCTTAATGACGGCAATCTGCACCGTTTCCTCGCCGCCCATGAAACCCTGATCGACCCCCAGGACATTGATGGTACAACTGAAATCCGTACCCAGGATATCACGCCCCACAAGATTGGCTTCGAGAGCATCCGCGAGCGCCTGCTGGATGGCATCGATCCCCTCTTTGAAGAAGCTGCGTGTAAAAATATACGCCTCCCTTGCTCCAACAGCATAGGCGGCAAGCACTACGCCCTCGATGACGAGGTGTGGATTGCGCTGCATCATCGAACGCGCGGCCCAGGAGCGCGGATCGGCATCGTAGGCGTTGCAGATAACATAGCGAAAATCGTCATCTTGACGACTGACAATACGCATTTTTTCGCCGGTGGGTCGGCCTGCGCCGCCGCGACCACGCAGCTTCGCATCAATTACCTGCTGGATCACCTGTTCAGGTGTTTGCTCGCGAATGGCCTTTTCGAGGGCGCTGTAGCCACCGGTACGGCGATAGGAGTCGAGCGAGCGTAGATCAGGCTCGCCGCGTCTTCGTAATACACGATAAGAAGCATCAAAATCAGGCATCTGGTTGCCTCACATGATTAATATTACCCCATTTGCCGCGTGTAGCGGGCGACAGTCCACGGATGGGTTGATCATCGCGGCGAATGCCTTTCACGGCAGGGGCCGGCTTAAATTTCGGACTCATGGTAGCGATACCAAAAATATCGCTCAAATCGACGCCGCGCACCTGGACAATACGTTTCGCCGCCTGTAGAGGCATATAGCCATAGATATCCATGACGGCATCCAGCAGCGAGGGCAACGCGCCGGCCTCGCGCGGCCACGTTTCTAATAACTCATCAACCTTGCTGAGGTCTATTTCAGGTTCCAGGTAGTCTTTGACGGGCATAGCGACACAGGGAGCTACCGGCTTATTATGATACTCTACAGCATACTCAGACATACGTGTGGTATAAAAACCGGCCTTGGATGCCCCGGATGCAGGGGGTATAGGATGTGTACTGTACTTTTCCGCGCCCTCGCGAATATAGGATTGGAACCAGGGACGCTTTTTGAACGTATGCATCGGTTCATATTCAATGGTAATAGCGCGCGGCGGACAGGCTTTTTCGCAGAGCAGGCAGGCCTCACACTTCAGATTGTATTCGGTGCCCAGCCCTTCCTCAGCGATGAGCTGGATCAGGCCACGGCTGCGTGGAGGCAGTTTTGGTTTTTCATAAGGATATAAGCGCGTCAGTTTGGGCCTGAACATATGGCTGAAAGTCAGGCTCATACCTTCAAGAATACCACGCATACACTACACCTCGATTTCCTTCTCGCCCTGCACCTTCAACCCCTGCTTGAGAATTTTTTCACGAAGCTTGAGAATACCCTCAATGAGCGCCTCTGGACGAGGAGGGCACCCCGGTACATAGACATCGACTGGGACAATCGTATCAACGCCCTGGACGGTATAGTAACTATCATAAAATTCGCCGCCTGAGTTGGCACATTGACCCATACTAATCACCCACTTCGGATCGGGCATCTGCTCCCATAGCAGGCGCAGGCGCGGGCCCATCTTGATTGAGACAGTTCCGGCTACGATCATCAAATCGGCCTGGCGGGGGCTGGAACGAAAGACTTCCGAGCCGAAACGCGAGAGATCATACTGCGGAGCAGAGGCGGAAGCGATCATCTCAATAGCGCAGCAGGCCAGGCCATATCCCAGCGGCCAGACCGACTTCGAGCGAGGCCAGTTTTGCGCCCATTGTATCATATCTGCCAGGCTGGTTAGCTGAACCGGCAGTTCCTGGTCTCCCGGCACGTATTCCTGTGGGCCTCTGGCCATAATAATTGGCACGGCTTTGCGGCGTGTGGTCGAAAACACCGCATTTCCATTGGCTTTGGTTTCGCTGCTCATAATCTAAAACTCCTACACAGTGGTTTAGCAGCACCACTGCTCAGTTGTGCTTTAGCGCAAGCGCTGCTAGCATGGCGCTCCAGCTCAGGGAGCTGAGGCCACCAAGAAAAAGAGCGATTCATAACGTCTTTCATCTTGCCCCTATTATAGCACGAAGCCCTCTAATTGACCACTCGACAGGAATGTGAGGGGCAATAGGACTTCTGTACCAGGCCCAGGAATCCCTCAGAACCTCTTAATCCCCTATTTTTGCTCTTATCAAGCACTATTAGACATAAATTCAGAAGCATTATTTTTATTGATTTTATCTCAAATTGTTTCTTTCTACTATTCCTTGCCTGGCGCCAGTTCCTCTCACCTAAAAAAATGCAAGTGGGCCTGTTGTATTAGTTGTGATTTTCATGTAACATGTAAACGCAACGGTTTGCAAATTCGTTAATACCCTTTTGATCCCTCTCAGGTTAACTGGTTAATTCATCTAACTATAGTTTAAATGGAGCGCATCGGCTCAAAGCAAAAGTTGGAGGATTTGAATGTTTTGCATCCATTGTGGGGAAAAAAATCCTGATACGGCAATGTTCTGCCGCATGTGTGGTATGCCGTTAGAGAGACAGGTCGATTCTCCGGTATTATCATCGCCTTTTCAACAGAATGTGCCGCGGCTACCAGAGGCAAATCAGCCTCTCGGCTATGAGCAAATTCCCTTGCCAGATGCACCTACTTTGACGGCTCAATCCGATTTCCCTCACGCCACCCCGCCTTCGGGCAACGCTCAGAACTGGGGAAACGCGGTCCCAAATCGGCCTTTCGAGCAATTTTCCTTCTCAAACCCCATTGTACTGGCAGGACAACCCACTATCCAGGACACACCTCCTGCTCAAGTTCAGCCTGTTCCATCCAGTTCAGACTACCTTGCGGGTGGCTTCCAATCCTCCGGGTCGCCAGTTGCATACCCGTCCTCCTATCAACAAGAGCGGGTAAACCAGGAATCAGGACCGTCACTGGACATGCAAATACCGGTACCATTTGTTCCTCCGTCCGCCGTGCTGCCGCCTCCTGCCACAGGCAAGCCACGAGTGCGAGCCATTGCCCGGCCTTTGCCGGTCGGGGCGTTTATTCTCAGCATTGCTGTAGGCGTGGCCGTTCTTGCGGCCCTGTTCTTCACAGGCAGCGATTGGGCAGCAGGCGCGACGCGAGCAGGTATTGTTGGGGGGATTCTCGCCATAATCATCCTGCTTGCCACAATTGTGCGCACGCTGGCGGGTATGGCCGCCAGGAGTAATCCAAAGCGGCGCTCCCAGTTCATCAGCGCCGGACTACTGGTGGCGATTCTCCTGGCCGCGAGCGGTTTTGGCCTTACCCAGCAAGCAACAATTCACCAGATGCAGGGGCGTTTTTATGAGGGACAGCAACAATGGCAGAGTGCGATCAATGAATTTCAACTGGCCGGTGAGCATGCTCCCAACTCCGATAATATTGCCCGTATCTATGATGAATGGGGCGAGCAGTTAAGCAATACGCAGCACTACCCCACGGCCATTGACAAATTCAATATCACACTGACTTCCTTCCAGGAAGCGACCGGTGAAGTAACGCGCGCTCAGGCAGATAGCGTCACCGCGTACCTGGATTGGGGCAAACAGGCGTCGCAACAGCATGATTACAATGATGCGGTCACTCATTTCGGTGATTTGCTCAACCTGCCCTACTGCAATGCTAACTGCCAGGCAGAGGCCAGCGCGCTCTCCGCCACGGCATACTATGATCTCGCCGAAACGCAGCTCACGGCCCAGCAATATGCCGATGCTGCCAATTCGTTTCAGACGCTCGCTACCCTCTTCCCGAAATCTCCTGAAGCCCAGAAGGACCATGAGGATTTTGCCAAAGCGCTTTTTGGCGACGGCAAGCAGCAACTTGTAAGCTCCTGTTCAAGCGCTATTCCGACGTATCAGGAACTGGCCTCGAAGTTCGCTGACACGCCCGAGGGACAGCAGGCCAGCATTGCGCTCAAAGCACCGCAGGAAGTGATAGGACGCTTCACAACGCCTGTGCCAAAGGGTTCGGCGCTCACTCCTCTGGCCGTTTTAGCGCAAGGGCTTTACGCGAATATCCCAGATGCGCAATTTTTCCAGTTGATTGCCGGAGCGCCTACAGTGGTCATAAAGCCAGATGGCTCCTTTACCTTCAAGCCGGTAAAGCAGGGTACCTACGATTTAGCCTGGGGGACAGATAACGTCGATGGCAGTCAAAGTTTCTACTTTTATTACAGGCCGTCTGATAAATCGCTGGTCTACATTGCGAACATAGGCCCTCTCTGTCCTTACAATTTTGGCGATATCAACGAGCCGATTCCCAGCGCTCCATAAAAGTCGTATGGGGGCAAGAGCTTGCCCCCATATGGGATATTTGACAGGAAGGCAAAGTACCAGATACAATCCAATCAACACAGGTATAGAGGACTATTGAGAAATACTTCTAACTAAACATATGGAAGTGAAAATAGTATGAGCCCCTGGAGGCAGATGGCGAACCGATTCCAGAGGAGACTGAGCCGCCTCAGGTGATTACAATTAATGTAGCTGCATAAATCGGAGAATATATGGGAACCTACACAATCGCGGTCTTGCCCGGCGATGGCATTGGCCCAGAGGTCATTGGGCAGGCGGTACAGGTACTGCATGTTGTTGCTGATCGCTTTGGACATACTTTCAATATGACAGAGGCACTGGTGGGAGTGGCGGCAATCGAGGCCGAGGGCGACGCGATTTCTGATGCGACGATGGAACTTTGCCAGCGCAGCGATGCGATACTCTTCGGGGCTGTGGGTGGAACGGCGCGCTTCGAGGGGCCAAACTCGAAAGTGCAGCCGGAACGGGCGCTATTCCGCTTGCGCAAGGACCTGGAGCTTTTTGCTAACCTGCGCCCGGTGCGCCCGCTCAACGCTTTGCTTGATGCTTCAACCATCAAACCAGAGTTTTTGAGAGGAACCGATTTGCTCGTGGTACGTGAGTTGACAGGTGGGCTTTATTACGGTAAGCCGAGCGAAATTCGCGAAACCGCGCAGGGGCTTGAGGCCATTGATACCCTGATCTATACGGAGGCAGAGATCGAACGCATCGTTCGCACGGCCTTTGAACTGGCGCGCGGGCGGAGGAAGAAGGTGACCTCAGTAGATAAGGCCAATGTCCTCAGTTCGTCGCGGCTCTGGCGCCGAACTGCCGAGCGTATCGCTGCTGATTATCCTGATGTATCGCTTGAACATTTGCTGGTAGATACGTGCGCCATGCAGCTTATTCGACGGCCGGTAGCGTTTGACGTGATCGTCACCGAGAATATGTTTGGAGATATTCTTACCGATGAGGCTTCCATGCTGGCAGGCTCGATGGGCATGCTTCCTTCGGCCAGCCTGGGGACGAGAAGGACGGCTTACGGGCTCTTCGGGCTTTACGAGCCAATCCACGGCACTGCTCCCGATATCACTGGGCAGGACAAGGCGAATCCCATTGCCGCCATTCTGACGAGCGCATTGATGCTGCGCTACTCATTGGGACTACTACAGGAGGCAGAGGAGATCGAAGCCGCGGTGGCGCGGGTCATCGAGGCAGGTTATCGAACAGAGGACCTGGGCCAGGGTGGAAGGAAAACAGTGGGAACAAAGGAGATGGGCCGGTTAATCGCGGAGGCTATTGCCGGCTAACCCATCATTGGTTTGGGGCAAGGGCCTAACGCGAGCAGTTTTGCTCGCGCCGCCACAAGCTGTGCTTCGACAGCAGCTTGCTCTTTGCGATCTGGCTCCTGCCCCTCTTGCTGCGCCTGTGAAAGCTTCGCCTCTAAAGCCTCGATCTCGTCCATGATTACATGGCGCTTCGCATACCAGCGCGTTACCGCGCGTTCAACGCCCATAACTGACTCCTTACCCACTGGCGCATGGCCAGAAAGGACGGGCGACCACAAGGGCCACCCTTACACGGTTGCTCCATAGACAAGCGTGTTGAGGAGATTGAGCATTTCTTCATCCTGGTATGGCTTGACCAGGTAACCGCTCGCTCCCAGCTGCATGGCGCGCTGCTGGTGCTTAGTGGCGGCGCGCGAGGTCAATATGACAATGGGTAGTGTGCGATACTGCTCCTGCGCGCGCACAGTGGCCATCAATTCGTAGCCATCCATGCGCGGCATCTCGATATCGAGTAGCACGGCCAGCGGAGTTTCGCGGGTAATCATCTCGAGGGCTTCAACGCCATCACGCGCGAGCTGAATCTCCCAACCATGCTGTTTGAGCATATTGCCTACCACACGGCGCACACTTGGGCTATCATCCACTACCAGTATATACTTACCACGCTGGGGTGTAGCAGCCTGTTTAGCAGGAGGCCTGCTCGCATTCGCCGTACTCCCAATCACCTGGCGTTCGGCGGGTAGCGGAGACTGGATTGGCATGCTTGGTGCCGCTTGCTGCGCCGGCATCATGGCAGTACTTTCTCGCCTTGCCGCCTGAGCAGGCATACTAGCAGTGCTGGTTGTCACACTTACACGTGGAGAAAGCAGTTCTCGCAGTTCAAGGATGAGCACTACACGCCCATTACCGAGTACCGAGCCGCCGGCAATACCATGCACGTGACGCAGGTGAGGGCCGAGATTCTTCATCACTACATCCATTTTGCCTTTAATAGCATCAACCATCAATGCCACACGCTGGCGATCGGTGTGGACGAGTACGATAGGCCCTCTCTCATCAGGTTCTTTCTCTGGCAGCCCGAGCAACTGCGCAAGGGAATTGAGAGGATAGAGGTCGTTCTGCACGAGGATCGCAGGTCGTCCACCGTAGGTCGAGTACTTGAAATTATCAAGACGACCAATAGACTCAACCATCACGGTTGGAATGGCAAACTGATGTTCGCCAACAAGCACCATCATAACGCTCTGAATCGCCAGGCTGGTCGGAAATTTCATCGTGAAGGCTGTCCCCTGGCCCGGCATCGACTCGACCTCAAGCGTGCCCCTGAGACGCGAAACGCTGTCGCGCACGACATCGAGACCAACGCCTCGCCCGCTCTCCTCACTCAACACTTCCGCCGTTGAGAATCCGGGGCGGAAGATGAGTTCGACCAGATCGCTGTCGCTCAGAATCTGATCAGCGCGGATAAAACCACGCGCAATGGCCTCATTGCGCACCTTTTCAGGATCAATACCTGTGCCATCGTCTCGTACCGTGATAATGACCTGATTCCCTTCATAGGTGGCAGATAGCTTGATCTGTCCGGCGGGAGACTTGCCTTTCTGCACGCGCACTTCGGGTGTTTCTATGGCATGATTAACGGCATTGCGTATCAGGTGCAGGAGCGGTCCGGCGATTTCCTCGATCACAGTACGATCAACCTCGGTCTCCTGGCCTTCAAGGACAAACTCGAACTCTTTGTGTTGCTTCAACGCAACCGCACGAGCTGTGCGATAGAGGCGTGGTATCATGGTGGAGAGCGGTACCAGGCGAGCCTTCATCAACCGATCCTGGAACGTCGTACTGAGGCGACTCTCACGCCTGAAGACGCTTTCACAATCACGGATGATGACCTCCATCTCAGTGCTGAGGGTGGTCATATCCGAAATACCCTCACTTAAGCCACGCGCAAGCTGGTGGAATTCGGTATAACGGTCGAGTTCCAGTTCATCGAACTCGGCCAGGTGAGAAGGTTCGACGCGCTTACCGGAACCCCTGCCGTTGTCGCCATTGTGAGTGAGGCTTTGATCCCCCTGTCCAGGCATCACCTGCACCGAGCGGCCACTGGGCAGTGTCGCGGCTTCAAAACGACTATCCAGTTTCTGGCCGACATCGCGCAGGCGATTACTGCTCACCTCGGCGTCCGCTACCAGGCGCATGAGGCGCTGCAGGCGCTCCTCGAGGACACTACGGTTAACGAGTAATTCCCCAAACAGGTTAACCAGTTCGTCAAGTTTTTGCAGCGGAACGCGCACGCTGAGATCTGTGCGAGTCGGCGCCTGTGGCTCCGCTTCGGCCTGTGGCGTGCTGGCAACAACGCCTGTAACCGCAGCGGCCTCCATCATAGAGGATTCTCTTTCCTCGATGGCCGCGGCAATCTCCTCATCGGCGTTATTTACCAGCGGAGACTGCTCACCCAGCACCTGCACATAACGGCCACGAAGCTCCTGTAGCGCGTTCTCATGCTCGCTTGCACTCCCCTTACCATTTACGAGCGCGTCCAACAATTCCGTCGTATCCAGGATGAGGCTCACCACAGCCGGTGAAATGGAGACTGCCTCCTCTATGATGCTGTCCAGGAGGTCTTCCAGGATATGGCACAGGTCCGCAATCATACGGAAGCCCATCATACCGGCAGCCCCCTTGAGTGTGTGAGTAGCGCGCCGGATGCCCTGGATTGGATTGCGGTCAGCAGGCGCGTTCTCAAGTTGAGCTACGTTAACGCTGATCGTCTGCAGGTGTTCTTCGGCTTCCAGGCGGAAGAGTTCGGCCGCTTCCTCACCAAAGTCGTTCATTACGGAGGCAGCAGGCGGCGGTGATGCAGTCGATAGCGGCGGCATTACCATCGGAGCCGGAGCAGGCGGCACGAATGCAGTGGGCGGAGGCGAGTTGGAAAACGTTGCTTCAGTGTCATCCTCCATTTCTCCGGTAAGCTGGCTGAGGAACTCGCGGCGCACCTCAATTTCTATCTCGCTGCGCAGGCGGGTTTTTATTTCTTCTAACGTTTCCTGATGCCCCGAACCGGCAACAGTTTCTTGCAGTTGACGCCTGGTCTCGAACTCCTCACGCACTTCGTTGCGTATCTGCTGTTCTAATTCGGCGCGAGCAGCCAGTGTAAAGGGGCGAACCTCATATTCCTGGCGCAGTTCTTCGCGCAATCTCTCTTCTATCTCGGCACGTATAGCAGCAAGATCGCCGCGACGCTCAAATGTGACACGTTCCCGTACAGCGTCGCTTCCAGGGGGGATCTGCACCTCCCAGGGCGTCCAGCCGGGATCATGCGCGAAGAATGGCAGCGAGGAGCTGGATTGTAGTTGTTCGAAAATGCTTCCGCATGTTTGTATAGATGCATGCAACTGCTGCAAAGCAGTTTGCATCTGCTCATCCGTTAACTCTACGCCGCTTGTCATTTGTACAAGAAGTTCAAGTACTTTCTTGAGCTTGTTGTTCGCTACCCACATGACTGAAAGCGGGAGATAACGCCGGACCTGCTCTGGACTATTGCGAAGATTGAGACCCATAGCTTTCCCGGCCCACTCCTCCATGCGATCAAGCGCATCTTTGGAGCCATCCAGAAAGCTACGAAATTCCGCGCGCTGAGCTTCAATAATTGATACGGCCAGCCGCAGTTGGGTCAACGTGCGCTTCAACGAAGAAGCCTGTTCCTCCAGCGCCTGCACTTCTGCCTGCATCTCATTATAAACTGTGGCAACCTGACCCGCGTCTCTATCCCTTGAGGCCAGAGAAGACGGCGCAGGGGCGATAGAACCATCCCCTACAACTGCGCGACTGACCGGTGCGAGCGGAGATGTGGGTTGCGCGACTTCTCTTTTACCGGTCGATCCCGCGGCATTAGACTGCCAGTCATCTTGCAGTGATGCACGTGGTGTAACCGGAGGGCTATCGAGTGGAGCAGAGGGCTGGCGTGACGAAGCAACAAGTAGCTCCAATGCTCCTGGCTGTGGCGGCTCTGTTGATACTTGCGGTTGTTCCTGGATGAATCCCTGGGTTGGCGATTGAAGGGGAGACGAATCTCGCTTCGCAGGCATGCCGGTGTGAGCAACCGGCGCAGGCTCTTCTGGCCACGCCATACCCTCTCCTGCACTCGTTTCGGGCGTGCGGAAAGACGCCAGCACTTCTTCAAGTGAGGGCATTGATACGCCAGAAACCGGTGACGCGGCAATGGTCTGAAATTGCTCTTCCGCTGCCGGCGCGGCAGCGCCGTTATCTCCGCTGCGAGCAGCAGCTTCAAGCGCTACACGATACTGAGTATAATCAGCATCATCTTCCGCAATCACAGCATCCTGATCAATTCCTTGATTTATACCATCTACGAGGCGATGCAGGCGCGCTAGAGAACGCTGCAAAAGCCCGATAGTTGGCTGGTCAAGCTCGGCTATCCCATCTATTACATCGCCGAGGATATCCTCCATGCCATGTGCGACATGCGATAAACCGGGGAAATCCATCATTGAAGCGGAACCACCGATGGTATGAGTGCGGCGATATGTCTCCTCAAGAGCTTCCATGTCGCCGGGCATCTCGGCCAGGCGCGTCAGGTTGGTCTCGATTTCGGGCAAGTATGAATTCACCTCTTCAATAAAGGAGGCGAGAACAGATAATTTATCAAATGTATTCGACATGCTTCGCGCACCCACTTCTCTAGTTTCACTATCAAGCCGTGTGAGGGATTCTCTTCTGGCTCCCATTATAGCTGCCCATTGCACCCATATTCTGGGAATAGACCTCGAGACTTCTCCCTATAGACACTGCTGACCGGACCGGCGAGGTGGCCGCAGAGGTCCCTCACATTTCACATCCATCCGTTTCTATCACACGCTTGATTGAAACTCGGGCAACAGCAAGATTGCCCCTACTGTCCAAATCCATTGTTAGGGAATGGAACCTGGTCCTGTCCAAATGATGCTTGACCCTGTTGAGTAGTTCTCCAACGCGGGCGAGGCGTTACGATCGATTGCCCCTGCTGCTGTTGCATACCTGGATTCTGACCGGCAGGGGGAAACAGCGGCTGGCTTTGATTGCTATCATTGCGTACGCCAGAGCCGGAATCGGGTACGGGGCCAAATTGCTGCTGACCATCGAAGCCGGGCTGGCTTTCGAAACTACCCACCCGGTCAAAAGCCGGATAAGATGCGAACGGCAGGCTGGAAAGTCCCTGCGGCTGGCTTCCGAATTGAGGCCCTCGCTGTCCCAGCATACCCGCCTGATAGCTCCCAAATTGCTGACCATTAGAAGGTTGTGCCTGCTGCCCATTTGATTGAGGAGGAGTCGGGAAACCTGGCGGATTGGAGAATTCCTGCTGGTTACTAAAGGCGAATTGGAAAGGCCCGGAATGCCCGGTCTCTTGCGCCTGCGGAACCGGCAAGAAATCGGAGGAAAAGCCCTGGTTCCAATCTCTATTCACATCCATATCTTGTTGGAAGTAATGCTCCCCGCTGCTGCTGGCGGCCGCCAGGGCGGGTACGCCAGACGACATGGCTGGGAATACCTCAACCATCTCGTTGTTACGCTCCGGCAGGCGGAAGGTGGAGACTGAGCCGCGCAGTTGATCGACCAGCTCGGAAAGATAGCTGACGCTCATCGCAGCTTCCTGGGTTCCGGCGTTGGTCTGCCTGGTGATCTCGGAAATCTGACCCATAGCGACAGCGACACTTTCAGAAACATTGGCCTGCTCGACAGCGGCCCGGGCAATGCTCTCAATCATTTGCGCCTGGCGTTCCACGGCGGCATAAATCGAGTTGAGGGCGCGTCCGGCGTCGTCGGCGAGTTGCGAACCCTTGACTACTTCCTGCGTGCTATCTTCCATCGCGACGACTGCTTCAAACGTATCACCCTGAATACTCTTGACCAGTGTGGCAATACGCTTCGTTGATTCGGTTGAACGTTCAGCAAGCAGGCGGATCTCATCGGCGACTACGGCAAATCCTCGCCCATGCTCACCTGCCATAGCAGACTGGATGGCGGCGTTAAGCGCGAGCAGGTTCGTTTGATCGGCAATATCTTCGATGATACGCACGATTTCGCCAATTTCATTCGAGCGTTCGCCCAGTCGCTTGATCTTCTTAGAAGTTTCCTGAACGTTTTCGCGAATAACTGTCATGCCCTGGATTGACTGGCGTACCGCTTGCTGGCCAGCATCGGCATTACGCAACGCTTCCTGTGCTGCTTCTGTACTCAACTGAGCATTGCGGGCCACATTCTGGATGAAGACGGCCAACGCTTCTACTGCCTGCGTAGTCTGTGAAATCTGTGTCACCTGTGTTTCAGACGCCTGTGCCAGCTCAGCCGAGCGGTCCAGGATACGACGAGTAGCGTTCGTCACCTGCACGGCAGTTGCCTGCACCCTCCCAACCACCTTCGCGAGCTCTTCGATCATGTAGTTGAATGAATCGGCGAGTACGCCCAGGGTATCTGGTGTCACTTCGGCCTGGACGCGCAGATCACCGTCACCGACGGCGCTGACTTCCTGGAGCAATTTCTCAATCTGCGCCTGCAAAGCTGCCGCATCGCTGCCACCGCCACCCGAGGCGACAGCGCCTGAAACAAAGCCCTGGCTATCAAGAAGCGTGTTGAGAGACATGGCCAGCATAGCGAATTCATCATCACCGGCGGCCGTAGCGCGAACGCTGCGGTCTCCCCCGGCATAGCTGCGGCAGACATCTACCAGTGCCAGAAGACGATCCTGGATTTTGCGCTTAATAAAATAATTCACCACCAGAACACCCAGCAATACCCCTACCGCACAGAGCGCATCCACATACACGAATACCGGTGAACTGCTATGGGCCAGTATGCCGAGGACAATAATTAGAGCGACCGGAATGGCAACTGAAACGATAAGCCCTGTAAATAACAGCGAGCTAATTGTCATTCCGCCAGTATTGCGATCATTCATCCGCCAGGCCTCCTCTCAGTGAAGCAGCGTTGAAATAGAGATACCATTGCAGGTATCCGACGACCATGGTGGCATATGTAGCAGCTTACGACCACCTCAACTATTCAGACCGAAACGAGTTTCAATCAATTTTAAGAATAGTGCTGCATTTTTTCAGAGAACAGCAGACGAGCCGCATCCAAAACTACGATAGCTCGCTTGCCTAAATTGACGCTCCCCAATGCGTAGGGAGCGATCCAATATGGAACGGTGTTCTGGCGTGAAATAGCGGTAATAGAGGACGGGGCAATGGGAAGCATATCACTAACGCTGTCCACTACCAGGCAAATCACCATCTCATTGTATCCAACTGATAACAAGCGCGTCCGTGGATTATACGGGAGCCGCTCAAGCCCTAGAAACGCGCGCAGATCGACGACAGAGGCAATAGAGCCACGCAAATTTATGACGCCGCTGACCCAGGACGCGACATTGGGAACAGGCGTCACATCCGCCAGGCGCTCAACACCCTCAATGTGCGCTGCTTTCAATGCGAACTCCTGCCCAAGCAAGGTGAAGATGAGGTACTGGTCACCCGCTTCAACCGGCTCAGCCGCGGCAGGCACAAGGTCCGCAGACATGTTAGGATTGCCGGGTAGGGTCTCCACTAGGAAAGGAAGTGATGGTAAGCCCGCAGAACCTCCACCCCGGCGCACCAGGACTTCTGATCCCCTCTCTCTTTGTGTTGAACCGGCTGATTGCGGCCATTGCCTTGCATCAGGCTGCAACATGGTAAGCTCCTCATCGTTATGTAAGTCGACGGACATTGTTGACCAGCTCGTCTTCACTGAAAGGCTTTGTCATATACATATCTGCGCCCTGTCGCAGCCCCCAGGATTTGTCAAGAGGCGTGTTCTTGCTGGTCAATAAAATAATCGGTATGTGCTTACTTGCTTCCAGGCTTTTGAGTCTGCGACATAGTTGAAATCCATTCTGTTTGGGCAAGACTACGTCCAGCACGATACATTGCGGGCGTTCCTTAAAGACTTTTTCAAGGGCCTCATCGCCATCGACGGCGGTGACTACCTCAAAGCCGCTATTGCGCAGAGGAGCCGCGATCATCGTCAACTCTGTCCAACTATCATCAACTACGAGTACCTTCTGCCCTGGCATTTCAGTATACCTTTCCTTTGTAGAGGTGCAACCCATTACACCAGACACTAGGAAAGAATGGCTATTCTCTCCAGGGGTTCTTTAGAATCCCCCTTCAACCCAATTTCAATTCCCACCAGGAAGCCGGACCTCTTAGCCGTACATTGAAGCGCGTGATATGATGGGCACTCCCCAGGGGACCTCTATCCACGTCGTCTGAGACGGGTCCGCATACTTTCCTGTTGTGGGGGCATGCGGGCCTGCCAATCCACAAGATGTTTCTTCACCGTGTGGATTAATTCAGCCGTGTCGAAAGGCTTTGTAAGATATTCGGTTGATCCGGCAAGCCGACCCCGCATCTTGTCGAACAAACCATCTTTCCCACTGAGCATAATAATAGGTATCGTGCGAAACTGCAAGTTTTTGCGTATTATCTGGCAAATATGGTACCCATCCATACGAGGCAACTGGATATCTAGGAGGATGAGGGCAGGCATTTCATCCGCCACCGAGGTGAGAGCGCTCAATCCATCGCCGGCAGTAATGACCCGGATATGCTCACGCTGTAGCGTCATTTGCACAATTTTCCGCACAGTAGGGCTATCGTCAACCACTAATACCGTCGGTTCGATCATCTTCACATTAACCTCCTTTGCGTCTCAGATGACCAGGGTAGATCATTCTGACCCTGTGATACCCCGGATACACCGGGCAAGGGCACGCCAGGACCGACCTGGAATGCGGCTTCATTGCGCCGGTTCCGCGCCTGCTGCATATGTTGATTCGCACGATAGAGCTGATACTGTTGAATTTCCTGGTCGATTTCAGTGAGGAACGTTTTCCAGACGACATTGAGTTGGCGACCGGTATGAGAATTGCCAACTTCATCGTTCAATAAGGTCGCGAAAACGGTACGCAAGAACGTGGAAAGGCCCAGGACCGCTTCCCAATAAAACTCCTCTAGCTTTTCCCCTTTGACCAGCTTGTTCAGATTCAAGATTTCCGTACAATCAAGCTGACCATTTACAAAATTCGCGGTTTCGAGGATAGCATACTGTTGCTTTGACAGCAACAGTAAAGGTTGCGAGAAACGGCGTTCCAGGTAACGCACGATCTCTGGCACAGGTAATTGGCCCCGCCCGCGTAGAGCTTTCGCATATTTGCCATGATGGATGAGCAAGCCATTAATACATTGGGAAAGGGTTTTTATCAATCCAAGAAGATGTTGTTCAGGAGTAAGGTTTTGTCGCTGCTGAGCCAGGGTATGCTGGCACATGATAATAATATTGGAGAGATCCTGCTGCAATTCTGCTTCGAGAGCAGTATCAACAACTTCGATCAGACGTAATTCAAGCAGGCGGGCCATGGTGCGCGCAACACGGGCTTCCGGTATCATTAAGACAAGCGCCATGGCCTGCAAAGAGATTTCTCCATTGGAGAGGCAAAGCACCTCTATGTGCTCCTGGCTCAAACCCAGGCTGCGGACATCTTTGTTGATCTCTGGCAGCCAGCGTGCGACCGATGTACGGGTGAGCGCCGTTTGCCCCATCTCTTCCCATTCGTCGGCCTGACGCAGAGCCTCCAATAAGACACTATCGACATCCAGCGGGTCCATCCTGCTCTCCATGGCGATGAGCTGGCGATGGAATGAGAAGCGTCCGTTCACCCAGCGCAATGCATGGCTGATCGTCTGCGTAATGGCGAATTCAAGGCGGCGTTGCATTTCGTCGCGGCTCATCCAGTTGTTTTCGACGAGCAACGCCAACGCTACCTGCATGTTGCCTTTCGCCATTTCACGCACAGATTGCGCGCGCGGCGGATCGAGTTTATTTATCAGGCAGAGCATGCCGAGTAGATCATACTGCGTTGATTCGTTTTCACGCACCGCCAGGATCTGACCCTTACGCAGGCCGATTGAGATAGTTTCTGGCCCGGAATGTACGAACAATGTTCCAGTCTTACCACTCAACGCGAGCATCTTCAGGATCGATTGGAGCCCAAGCGTTTGCAGGTCTCCATCCATAATTTGATCTTGCAGCTCCATTATCCTCTACTCCCTCTCCCTTGAAAGCCGGTTATTATAACGGTGCAGAGGGCGACCATCAGGGTGGGCGCCTACAGGGTATGGTAACTTTTTTGAAATGCCTGCTATCAAGACAGGCAATTCCCTAGTACAAATGTCTTCGCTCCCCATCATGGAGTTTACGACATTACGAGCAAAGAGTACATAAAAATTCGGGTCATGGTGTTAAAATTTTATTAAGATTTCCACCTGTTGAGTTAAACTTTTTGGGCAAGCCTCCCCAATCTTAACCAGTCTCCGCTTCAGGTAAGGAACTGGAAACAAGCGCAGATATATCATTCGATGACGAATGTGTAAAGGCCGCTGCGCCACCTGGCGCATTTCCCGTTCCCTGCTCTCCAGGCAATATTTCCGCCTTCTCGCTCCAGGACGTGCCTGTTTGTTGCGGAGTACGTACCTGAGCTTGAAAGACATACCCAACTCCCGGCTCGGTAATGATATAGCGGGGGTTCGAGGGTGTTTCCTCGACCTTCACTCGTAGCTGTCGCACATAGACACGCAGGTAATCAGCTTCCTCACCGTACTCAGGCCCCCACACGGAGCGCAACAGCACACGATGGGTCAGAACTTTCCCCGCATGCAGCATGAGTTGTCGTAATAACTCGAACTCGGTCGGCGTCAGTTTGACTTCATGATCGCGAACCAGTACCTGCCGGCGTGCCGTATTCATACTTAAATAACCGTCTTCGGTCTGTAAAATATCGGGTTGGCGCTGGTTCTCCGTTTCGGCTGTTCCCGTGGCACGCCTGAGGCAGGCGCGCACTCGGGCCTGTAGCTCATCATTGCTGAAAGGCTTGGTTAAATAATCATCAGCGCCCAGGTCGAGAGCCTCTACTTTCTGTTTCTCCTCTTTGCGAGCAGACAAAACGATAATAGGCGTCTGCGTCCATTGACGAACGCGCCTGCATACACCCAGTCCATCTATTTCACCCGGCAACCACAGGTCGAGTAGAATAAGGTCTGGTTGATGCATGCGCACGATTTCTACTGCTTCTTTGCCATCTTCTGCAATCAAGACATCATAACCGCTCATCATTAGATTGCGGCGCAAAATACGCTGAATGGGGGGATCATCATCGACGATGAGTATGCATTTTCTCCTGGTTTTCATGCAGATAGACTCCCTTGGGTGTAGAGGCAACCACGTGATGAGTGCGATAAATCGACTACACGCTAGATAAATTGTACACCATCAGTCCGCGCTCTACGGTGATCGCTCCTACGATGAGATATTTGGCAGCACAAAGACGAAACATGAACCTCCACCCGGCATTTGTTCTATCCAGATTCTACCCTGGTGTGCCTCAACAATACCGCGACAGATAGCTAACCCAAGCCCACTGTTCTTAGGATCTAAACTATAAAAAGGCTTGAAAATGCGCTCCCGCTCACCATCCGGCACACCACTTCCATGATCGATTACTTGAGCGCGTAAGAATGCTCTGTCCCCGGATATCATACTCCTCTGGGATATCTTCAATGCGTTCCCTGCACCCACTTCGTCCAATGGAACACCGGCATCTAGTAGATCATGATAAGTAACCATGTCAAGCGAAATCACTATTTCTGAGCCGGGTGGGCTATGGCGTACTGCATTTTCGATCAGGTTACCAAAGACGCGCCCCAGCTGTACGTAGTCAGCTTGAATTAGCGGTAGTTGAGGCTGGAATAGAGTACGAACAGCCCGGCCATCTAGTATATGCCCCATGCGAGATAGTGTCACATGGACTATCTCCCGCACATCGCACCATTCTTTATCCAGGATCAGTGCCCCCATCCGGATGCGCGACATCTCTATCAGCGAATTGACAAGCCCATCAAGGTAATCGGTCTGGGAATCAATTTCTTCAAGTATCTCATGTAGCATCGCTTCATCGAATTCGATACCCGGCTGCATGAGCCCGGTGACGGCCGCTTTGATGGTTGTAAGCGGAGTGCGTAACTCATGTGAGACGGCAGAAAGTAGCGCCGAGCGGTTTTTTTCGTCGCGTACCTGCTCGGTGATATCCTGTACTTGCAAGGCATACGCTATCAACCGGCTGTGCTCATCATAGAGCGGATAGCGCTTGAACTGGTAGTGACGGTCCGTAGGAGCGCCATTTTGCAGCGGCCTCTGCGATACTCGCTCCAGGTCACCGGGTTCATCAAGCCAGGGTAGAGTTTCTGTAGGCGCTGTTTGATCGTCAAGAGCTTCGAAATGGGCAGCAGTTTCTTGCTGGATTGGTTCTGCAGCGATGACACAGCGTAACATATTCGATGCCCATACATCTGGCGTAATATTCCTGTTGTGGTGATTCCCATCGCTTTGCATGTGGATCAGATCATCACCTACAGCGGGGGCCTCAAGTGCAAACGCCTGGAGATATTCCAGCACCTCACCGGCATTGCGTATACGGGGCAGTAGGATCGCGAATGCCTCTTGTAAGGAGATGGAAGACGCAGGACGTAGCACTCGCGCCACGCTATCTACCAGTGAATTGGTAGGCGCAGATAATTGCCTGTTACAAAACGCTTCCGCGGTCGGTGTGACATACATACAGCGCCCGGCGAGATCAACCACAAACAGGGGTTCAATTACATAGCCCGTGACCGCTTCGTTAAATTGAGAAAGGGATGGGTCTTGAGCGCGCGCTTGACTGGAATCGAGAGTATCGCCAGCGTCGCCAGGACGCGCGCCGCCCCCCCCCAGAAGTCCTATTCTGGCCAGAGCAGCTTCGACCTCCGTAAGGATAGCCACTCGCTCTACCTGGAATCGCCTGTCTTCATTACCCGCATCCCGGTAATATTGTCCCCAGGCAGTAGCTTCCGATAGGCCTTCTGCGAGCGGAAATACTCCTACATTGTTGAGAATATTGCGCTCGCCGGACGTGAGCATATTATCACTGATGATGCGTAAAAGGCTGCTAAAACGAAGACCGAATGTGCGCTCCGATTCCTGTCGAACCTGTTGCAGTAAGGCTTGCTCACCTTCAGGTTCTGCTAAGCGTATATTGTTGCGCAGGTATGATTCTAATCGCTCGATTGCTTCCTGGAACTGCCTGCGCTTACTTGCCGATTTAAGGAGTATATCATGATGGATAGCAATGCTGGCCTGGCTTGCGAAGAGTGAGAGAATATCGGCTTTGAGAGGCGTGAATCCACCAGGTTCGGGTGAACAGAGTAAAAGAACACCGTAGACGGTCGAGCCAATGACGAGGGGACAGGCGAACATTGAGTGAATCTGGAGTTCAGAGGCGAAAGCCGAACTGAGCGGAAAGCGTCCATCCTCGGCGATATTCTGTGAAACGGAAGGCTGGCCGTTGAGTAGCGCATAACCAAGAATGGATCGCTCGCTGGAAGCTACCTCTTGTTCAATGACCGCTTCCAGGACAGTTTTATCAAGCCCCGACTGCGCCTGGAGGCGCAAAGTTCCGGCCTGTCGCTCACATGTGACGATTGCTGAAGCACCATTCAAGGCTTTGGCAATACCTACAACGATGCGATTGAGAATTCCGGAAAGGTCCATTTCGGAGGTAAGCGCGCTAGAGACGTCTTTCAGTTCCTGACGCTGCCGATCTTGAATCTCTACACTGCCACCAACCTGGGCGCTTTCTATGGCCGCGGCCAGTACCCGTGCTACCGCCCTGATGAGGCGCTGCAAGGTTTCATCGTCATAAGCATTGATGCGGGTGCTGCCGAGTTCAAATGTACCGAGTATACGGTCTGCTACAACAAGAGGGGCAATGAGCGTTGCGCGCAGGTGGGGGCAGCCGCTCAAGGCATCACCACACTGTGCTGGCGAACCATCGAGACCTGCCGGATACTTGTGGATAATCAGCTCAGTCGGGCTCTTCCCTGCCTGGTCAAAGTCTCCTGGAGAAGAGGGCAGTTGCATGTTTAAAATACGCTCAACCATCGAATCCGCGAGTGGATGCTGGTGATAGTGAGCAATCCAGCTATTCCCCTTACGTTTACACACGGTGACGCGCACCGCCTGGCGATCATAACGCAGCAGCGCGATCCCAAGAATATCGAAAGGGATAGCGGGTTCTAATTCTGAGGCCAAATGGGCATAATTTGACTTCGCCCCGCGTACACTGGAGACGATGCGAGCAACTCGCTCGACAATAGTAGATTGCTCCAATGTAGGCGATTGTATTTTCGCCTCCATCTGTGCTCCCTAAACCTCTTTACACAATGAGGACAGGCACCCGGCCCTGTCCCTCCAGGGGCTACAATCAGACTGCTCTCTCAACGTCTGTAGCGCCGTAGAAGAATAAGCCGGACAACACGGTTATTTATTGTAGCACACTAAATGCCACAATACCACTACATCCGGCAAAAAGCCAAAATATGAAATATCACACCCCGCAGAGTATATCACATACAACCAGGCTTACGTCAATCGAATAGCTACTCTAATGATTTCCCAGAAGTCTCCCGGACGCGGTGTGTCTACGTAGTCTCAGGACGGTACGAGGCCTCTGGGGAATCACCAGAAGAGGTATTATCCTGTTACCGGATGCATGTACCTGATAGTACTATACTGTAGCAAAATTTATCACCGCTCACCAGCGGATTGCATTTTGCGAGCTTACATCTTATGTAAGAGCATGATCCGCTCAGGCAAGATACTGTCACCGGCAAAAACAGGCGAGGATGGCCCGCGCTATCCCACAGACAATGCAGGCCTCCTCGCTTTGACTTACCCTTGACTAACTATCATCCTCGCCATCTCCTGTTGTTGGATCGGTGTTAATTTGGGTGCCAGGGGCAATGGCATGAGCATTTGGCCCTACATCGGGGCCGGAAAAGAGATTCGTGATGGGATCGGCCCATTGACTCTGGGAGTCCGCAAAGTAGAAGAAGAAGGTGTGTTTCCCGTTCGAAAGACCGGTAACAGTCGCCTGGTAGATTGCGCCTGTATTGTATGAGCCGGAGACATATCTCAGGGGGTAGGCCTGAGTTTTGTCTACGAACAGGATCGCCTGCGCTGGGGGTTCGTTCGAGGTATCCAGGTAGGTTGTTTGATAAGTAAAGACGGTTGAACCATTACCGGAGGTAGGGCTGACCGAAGACTTCGACAACCATATTGGCGTTATATCAGGGGTCGAATTGCCCTCCTGAATAACAAGGTCGGAGCCATTGGTACTATCGTCGAACCGCACCCGGTAGTAATGCTCACCGACAGAAAGGCTGTTGGTACTATAGGTGTATTTTACGCCCTTTTTATAGTTGGTTGTTCCATCAGAAGTCATCTGGTAGGGAATACCATCGATATCGATTTCCTCCAGTGTGGGCGGAGTATTCGTTGGTGAGACATACTTGGTGGTATAGGTGACTGTCGAACCAAACATCGCCAGATTTGTAGATATACTGGTGGTGAGATCGAAAGTACCCACGTATGGACCCGAGAACAGGGTATTATTATCAGGGATAGTCGCCGTTGTTTTGCCATCCGAAAAAGTAAAGCTAAATTGATGGGTACCGAGCGGCAACTTTGTGGCATAATCGTAGAGCTCTCCCCCGTTACTCGGCAGTTTTCCGAGGTCGTTCATCTGGTAGTTGACCCCGTCAATTGTCACGACCGATTCGGTGGGAGGAGTATTGGGTGTATAGGCAATATCAAAATGGTAGACGGTGTTGACATCGCCCTGCGCAGGAGTAATACACCCGGCGATATAGGGTAGGTGTGTATGGCCTCCACCTGCTGTAGCAATGACATGAATCATTCTGGAATAGGGAAGCATATTGAGGATCAGGGGAGGTTGTGGCGGGCTTTGGAAGTCAAAGTAATCCATCAAGTTGCTTATCTGTGGCAGTGAATCTCGCTGGCCCAGGCTGGGCAGATTATAATCTGCTTCAATAAACTTATCGAAAGACGAAAACTCACCCAGTTGATGCGAGATATAGCCGGGCTTGGCATAAGGTGAGATGACCAGCAGCGGGGTGCGCGGGCCTAAACCCAATCCATCTATTGTCGGCGGTACGACATGATCGTAAAAGCCGCCCCAGTCATCCCAGGTGACAAAGATGGCGGTGTTGGCCCAGTAGGGGCTTTGCATGATAGTGTTGACGACACTCGTCACATAATCCTGGCCCGCCAACAACGAGTGGGGGGGATGATCGCTCTGGTCACTGGTGGGCGGAATAAGCCAGTTCACAGCCGCCATTTTTCCATGTTTGACGTCGTTGAGAAACTGGTTTGAATTGGTAACCAGGTTCTTCGAGTAGGCGATATCCTGGATGTAGCCGGGGCCGTCCCAGGTCGGATTGCCATTATAATAGCGCCAGCTAATGCCAGCCGCGTCCAGCTCCTGGGGTATGCTGTTAATGTTGTAACAGCCATAGCCAAAATAGCCGGTATTGGTATCGGGATGCCGGGAGTAGGCAATATTGTTTTGCGTTGTCTTACATCCACCCTTGACAAAGGTGCCCCCTTTGACGGTCACGGATGTGTCAAGCCCCCCGCTCTGTGCCGCCACCATCGCTATATGGTTTGGGGTACTGCTGGCGGCCACGGAAGTAAAGAAATTATCCCCAAGCCCATAATGCTGCGCATAACTCCAATAATTAGGGATATCTGCCTGCGTATACTGGACCTGGCCGCGCGCGGGGAATTCATCCATTTTCCCGCCATCGATAGCCGCCAGTACAGGAGGCCCCTGGTGGTCAAAATCTCTGTAGACCGGGTCGGTTGCCTGGGGCAGGATAACACCATTGGCCCCCGGAAAGCGCCCAAACAGATTATCGAACGTGCGATTTTCCATCATGAGGATCACGATGTACTTGATCGGCGTTGTTGGTCCTGGCGTTGCGGTCGCAGTTGGTGTCCCGGTCGGGGTCGCAGTTGGCGTTGCGGCCAGGGGGCCAGACGCACGAGCATTACGGAAAATAGTAGAGGGAAGCAGGTACCAGCTGCTTAGCCCTAAAAGGGCAACGATAGATATGATGATACAAATTCGCTTTACTGTTCGCATTCGTTACTCCATCAATTTGATTTTGGATAATTGGAGGTCATTCTGGCAACGCCCCCTATATCCACTTAAAGGTCATAGCCCCTAAGTCCCCCTCGTTTCAAATTCCATCCTGCTGGAAGAATGGGAAACGGGCGAGAACGAAAATTCCTTTGATTTCCTATTCCAGCCCAATTCGGGAGTTTATGTTGGCATACATTCTGACGCCCTGATCGAACTATTGCTCAATCTTCAGCACCTTGAGCCAGTTTGTTAGTAAAGTTTCATAGGCTTGTGAATGGTACTCTTCGATATGGCCGGTATCGGCGAGTACGGCCAGTTTAGGATCAAGGGGCAACTGCCCTAATAGAGGAGCACTGGCTAATGAGACCAGCTCGGACCCGTGGCTGGAGCCGAAGATTTCGCAGTACTCTCCTCCTGGCGCCATAAAATAGGCCATGTTTTCGACGATGCCAAGCATCGGGACCTGAAATTGGTGGACCATATTGATGGTCTTCTTCGCCACAGTCGTCGCCAACACCTGTGGAGATGAAACGATCACAATTCCCTCTAACGGAAGTGATCGCAAAATGGTCATTGGCACATCAGATGTACCGGATTGCACATCGACCAGTAAGTAATCAAGCTGGCCCCAGGCTACTTCGCTATAGAATTGTTTAAAAGCACTGGCAAGCATTGACCCTTGCCATATAGTCGGGTCTGCTTCATTCTCCAGAAACAGGCTCATGGACATGATCTTCAGCCCTTCCTCGCTTACCAGTGGTTCAATGCTGCCATCACCGGTCACAGAAAGCTGTATTTCGGGGCCAAACATGCTCACAATGCTAGGGCCGGTGAGGTCACCATCCAGAATGCCGACCTGTAGTCCCTGCCGTCTCAGCGCAATGGCCAGCAGGGCTGTGATCAGAGATTTCCCAACACCCCCCTTGCCACTCATGACAGCGATCACATGTTGTATTGTTGAATGTTCCTGGGAAATAATGGCTTCGCTCATATTCTCTATCCTTCTTTTTTCTCAAACGGCTCCTCATCCTGTAGGGACAGCGCCTGGTACCTGTCCTGAAATCCCGGCGTGGACAGGCACCAGGCGCTGTCCCTACAGGATGGAGAATTTTTCAAACTGCGAGATCAAAAAAGAGTTTTTATTTCGTCAACGATGCTTTCGGCAGCCGCCTTCGCCCTGCGAGCAAATTCTTGCGTGACGGAAAGGTCGCGCGCGCGCCCCAGGGCACTTATGACTTGCAGGGCGAGATCCTGGGTCGCAGTGGAGCCTATACGAATATTAGGGAAACGTAGAGCGTATTCTTCCATATTCCCTGCTCCGACCTGGTCGTCGGCTTCGGCAGCAGGCACACAAACCGCCGGCACGCCGGAGGCCGCTATCTCATTAACAGTACTATAACCGGCCATGCATACGACCGCCGAGGCAATATTGAGATAATCGGTCAGAAAGGGCTCAAAGCGGCTGGCATAGCAGACAAAACCATCTTGCGCGGGCAATTCGCCGCTAAAGTATGGTCCTGTGATGACGATAAGTTTTGCTCGTGGATACTTCTCCAGAATAGTCGATCTTGCTGCCAGAGTATTGCTGAGCAATTCTGCTGTGAGATTGTATCCGCCGCCGCCAAAGGTCAGTAAAATGACCTGGTCGGTTTCCGCGAGGTTGAGCTTCTGGCGCAGCGCATGGCTGGCAAAGCGATCTTTCTGTCGCACCAGTGGGCCGGCAAACAAGGTCTTACCGCTAAATTGATCAACGAGAGCCTGGTCTTCAGGTGCTACTTCCTGTCTTTGTTGCAAGACAATCAACAGGTCCAGTTCGTTCATCCTGTCCAGGGAATAGGTGAGCTCATCACGTAACAGACCACCTACATTGGCCATCAGGACTTCCTTGACGCCTGCATCTCGCACCGCTCGATGGATTGGTTCATGTAATACTGTTTCATGCATCATGACATCGGGTTGGAACACATTGAGAATGTTGCGCGTGATCTGTTCGCAATTCTCATTTTCGCTGGCCTGGTTATGACCGGGTACCATAATCCATGGAAGGCCGGTAGGAGTAATGAAATTCTCACCGCCTTCGATGAGGAAGAGCACCTGCAGATTCGAAATACCGGTTTTCAGCCATTGTGCCACCGCTATAGATCGATTGAGATGACCAAGGCCCGAATGATTGATGGCATGGAAAAGCATGCGCCGCATACCAGGTTTCTTAGGCAAAAACCAGATGTTGTTCCTCACGGGGATTGAACCTTTCTACGGGCGACCTCCAGGGGACGCCCTTACAAGTCCTTGTTTTCCGCCACGTCCGCCTTTTTTCTTACCTTTGCCGCGCCCGAAGCGCTTGCGCAATCGATCCACGACGATTTTATCTTCAGGGCTGATTTTAAACAGTCCGATCAGACGGAAATAACAGAACAGAAATACTGGAATTAAGGCCAGTTGCACAGAGAGGGTATATTTGCCGACATGCAAGGCAAAATGAGTGAGGCCGAGCAAGTAGAGCAATACGCCTACCAGCGCGGCGCTGATCACTCCCGCCGCTAACGGTTTGAACATGCTCCAACGATAGGGATGCATTTTGAGTAAGAAACGCACCTCAACCAGGCGAATAACATTCACTACGGCAATAGCCAGTCCAGTGCTAATGGCTGTTCCCATAGCGCCATATCTCGATGTCAGGATGATGCCCAGCACGACATTCAGGGCGACTACCGCAAGCGAGTTGAAGAGCGAGTACCTTTGATGCCCGGTCATCAATAAGACATTGCCCACGGCTCCAGCGGCGGCGCTAACCATATAGCCGGTGGATAAGGCAATTAGCAATGGCCAGGCCGGCACAAAGCTGGGGCCGGAGAGACCGAGCAAAGGCACAGAGAAGATGACGGCAATAATAAAGACCGGTAGGGAGAGTGTGATCGTCCAGTGTGTCACCACTTTGAACATGGCCGCCAGTTTCTTATTTTCACCTCTGGCATGCAGTTCGGCGATGGTTGGCGAGAACATCACGTTCAAAGAAACCATGGGTAAGAGAATAAAGCCGCTAATCTTAATGGCAGCGGCATATTGTCCGATGGCAAGGGCCGGAACAAAGAAAGCGAGCAAGAGCGTGTCTACTGAATCCAGGACGGTATTGATGACCTGGGTCAGGAAATTTGGAATTGCAAAGCCCAGCCAGGTGCGTATTTCATAATACCTCGATTGCTCCTGGCGGTGGGGTTGCTTATCGGCGCGATTGACGGCGCGAAAAAGAAAGTACAGATTGATGACCGCGCTGAGCATTACACTGATGAACGTGACGACGGCGACCCAGGTGATATTGGGGAAGAAGACGGCAACAACGAGCATGAGCAGGAAAACGACGAGAGGCACTAAAAAGCGCTGCACGAAGACGCGGCGCTTGAACTCTTTGAGACCCTGTAGCCCACCGATCCAGACGTTTTGCAAGCATGTCACGGGAACGATTGGCGCCATGATCAACAAGATAGGAGCCGTGGTGGGCTTATGAAAGAGGGCGCTTAACCAGGGTCCAAAAAACAGGACGAGGAATGCTCCTATCATGCCCGTTATGCTCACCATAACTGAGCAAAACAGGGACAGGTTGCGCATCAAATGCGACTGCTGTTTGCCTTTATAGATGGCGATGTAGCGGACCATGGCGTTATCGAGGCCAAGGTCTACAATGGAGGCAACCAGCGTGACAATAGAGAGGCTGACCGAATAGAGGCCGAAATTGACGGCTCCCAGCGAACGCTGGATCAGCAGGTTGTTGCCGTACTTGAAGATGAATCCGACGACGTTGCCCAGGCCGACAACGGCAGCATTACTGGCGGCGCCCGAAATCTCGGATTGCATCTCAGGCGATGATTGCCCCTGCTTCTTAGCGATACCTTTCAGCACCATCATAGGAATGGTGCTATGTTTCTCAAAATCAGGGTCATCACTTATTTCATCCGGCGACTCTACTTGCACTGGCCGACGAGGCGCTAATAACTGCTCAGCTTCCCATTGTTCCAGACCCATGAGAGGAGTGGACATGATGTCCATGTGCTGGTGCGCGCCATTGAACGCGGGTATCTTCAGCGTCGCCTCATCATCAAGAAACTCTACAATAGGAAGCAGCCGCAGCCGATGTAACTGCTTCTGTGGCAGGGTTCCTGGTTTTTGTTCAAGCTGGTTACTCATGCGCAAATATTCTGCCTTCTGCTTCTATCGCCTTCTCTATTGCGTCAACCGGATTGTTTCAGCCGTTTTGGCCCCACACACAATCGCCATGTCATAGGGCGCAATTCTTTCCATATAAAAGAGTTGAAATGTTCTCCCCAATGAGGTATAGTTCTTCCTTTTCATACTCTATCATCTACACCATCATTGGCTTACGGAATTGCTGTTACACTCCGGTGATAATCGGCTGCTTCAGGTTAAGGTTTCATAACTGATGGGTAGTATGGCGCGGAATAAATTACTGTGGCCATCCCCTTTCAGGATGGCCACAGTATGATGGCAAAACCCGCATTGCATTTGCACTTGACTGTTTCTGGTTTGGTGATTATACTTTCCCCCACAGAGAAGTGGTAGAAGTTCGAGCCTTCCCATTAGGGTTTGAAACAACTATGAGGACCGCGCTGCTAACTTCTTCAGCTTCTGCTTTACCAGTTCGCTGCTTCCAGAGCTCACACCAGCAGCGAGTTGCTTCTCGAATGGTTCTTCCATGGGCTTGCCATCCAAATCTTCTGGGAGTGGTACGCCCATGGCGGTCAAGATGGTGGGGACGACCTGGTAGATATGGGTCGCTGCTATTGTCGCTCCTTTTTTGACGCCCGCACCATACAGGTAGACGATGCCATCGGCATGGTGAATGCCCGTCGATACATCGCGGCCGTTTCCTCGTGTTTCCCAGAGGGATGTGCGCCCCAATTGGGTGTAGATAGAGGTGTTCTCACCGGAGAGGATGACGAGGTGGCGTTGAGCGGGCGCAAAAGGACCGTTGCCAAAGGCGTCTTCACGATGCGCTTCCACCACCAGTGGCTGATCATTCAGAGGGTCACGCAGGTCTTTCAAGGCTTTCGCCAGCTCTTCAATCTCTTCCTCAGTGACGGAGTCGTGGAAGAAGATATCGGCATAGCCAGCAAGCTCACCCGAGGTGGATTGAACCCAGGCACGCGATTTTGACCAGTCTATCTTGGGCAGGATGGCCGGATGATTCTCGTTTGCCATGGCTTCGATTTGCTTGTGACGGAGGCGGCGATATATCTGGCGGGCAGGTTTCTGTATGTTCAAAGACCGTGCTATCGATCTAACCATGCCGAAGAGCCGGGCGCGCGTGCGGTTGCTGCCCTGCATTTGCAGCCAGCCGTTGCGATAGAGATACTCCTGCAGGTAAAACTTACGCGAGGCTCCCTGGAAGCCATGGTCTGAGACGACCATGAGCATATCTTCAGGGCCCAATTCATCCAGCACCATGCCCAGTCCCTCGTCAACCATCTGGTAATACTCTACGGCCATGGGGTGGAACGCCATAATCTCATCCCAGCGCAAGTGCTGGATGCGATCAGCGCCAGTATAGACGAAGAAAAAGAAATCCCAGGGCTTCTTGAGCAGCAGGCGCAGCATGGCATTACGATGGCGGGTCATCTCCAACACATCAACGAAGACATCGCCTCGCTGCCCGGTTGAGACAGCCGGATTGATGTCGATATGATACTTCGGCACTTCTGCCAGCAGTTCCGCCTTCAAAGCGGTAGGGTAGGTGACATTGGCCTGCATTTCAGGGGCCATCAGGCCGCTCAGCATAATTCCATTGACCGGCTCAGGCGGATAGGTCATGGGGACATTGGCGATAACGACCCGCTTGCCCCAGTCGCTCAAGACGTTCCAGATGGCTTTGCCACCTTTACGATGCGTCATGACATGCGGGATGGGTCCATTTTCTGACTGCTCGTATTCCCAGAAATCATAGATTCCATGTTTGGAGGGTGAGAGACCGGTAGCAATCGATGTCCACGCAGGAGGGGTGACGGGAGGCGTCGTTGATTTCAAGACGCCTTCAACCCCCTGGTCGCGCAGGCGTTGAAAATTGGGCAACAGGCCGCGCTGCATCATTGGATGCAAGACACGGTACGTCAGGCCATCAACACCAAATAAAAATACACGCATGTGCTTTACTCCCTTTCAAGAGAGCGATTTGTTCGTCTCAAATGTATTCAATACTGTCGATGTTAAACAAGTGATTTATCTTCATCAGCTATCGATTCATGAGTAACTTCGCTTACGGGCCGGTCGCGCATACGAATCTTGGGATCGGCGTTTTCGCGCATTTTCCGGTTCATCATCCACTTTAAACCTACCCCAAGACCAACAGCTCGACCGACTATTTGAGCCGAGGCGCCTACCATAAACATCGCCGCCAACGAACTCGCTTTTGCCAGGTTCTTGCCCGGCTCTACAATCAACTGGTCAACAAGCACCTGCGGCGTGAGGCCACATTGTTTAATGGCGAAGTAGACACCGTTGCGACCACTCGAGAATTGGGCGACGGGTTGGCGCATGAAGTAGCCCTGACTGCGCGCCGAGTAATGCGTTACCTCCATCTTCGGCTCATAGACCAGCCGCCAGCCGGCCTTTTTGACACGAATACACAGGTCGGTCTCCTCACGCAGGCTGGTGATGGTATAGTTGGGGTCAAAGCCCCCTACCTGCTCCAGGGCATCACGACGAAACGAAACATTACAGGAGATCAGGTGATCGACATCGACACGCTCAGTGCTCACAAGATCGGCGCCTTCCCAGATAACACGCCCTGATTTCGTCACAGTCATGTGCGGCGGCCCACTTTCCTGGTCGGCGTAAGGCCTGGGGGCGCGCACGACGCGCCCACCCGCCGCGCCGACGGTGTCATCTTGATGTATTTCGAGTACTGTATCGAGCCAGGTTGGACAGACCATGGCATCGTCGTCCAGAAAGCAGATAAGATCGCCGGAGGCATAGGTCATGCCGGTATTCTTTGCCGTGGGCCGGTTATTGCGCTGCCCGCGTATGCGCACGCTGATCACTTCGGGATAGCAAGCGACGGCACGCTCGCTTTGATCGTTGGATGAACTATCGACCACGATGATTTCCTTGCGCGGGTATGGCTGCGCAAGGACATGCTCGATACAATGCCTCAGGAGAAAGGGACGGTTGCACGTGGGTATAATAATCGTGACGAAAGGGTCTTGCATGCTATGCTCCTCACTCTCTATTGATTACCTCTGTCGGGGCCGCGCCAGGCGCCTGGCGCGGCCAGGGACAAGCCGCTGTCCCTATAGAGGCTGTTGATTTAGCCCAGGTAGCCCAGGTCGCGCAGCCGGTCCACAATCATGCCCTCTTCCTCATCGGAAAGCAGTTCATCATCACTATCCAGTTGCCGGATGGGGGTCTGCTCGCGATAGGATGGTGTGAACATGGGTGAAATGACGTTCCCATCGATATAGGTAGGCACAGGCCGATCCAACAGATACAGTAGGTTGGGCACCAGGTCAACCAGTTTGCCACTCGCGGCGAATCCATGGGCCAGGCAAGGGCCGCTACCGGTAAGGCGAGCAAAAGGAGCAGCTGGGGGGGCATCGATGGCCTGGCCACTGGCGTGCACGCTTTGACCATCGAAATCCAGGGCTATCGCCTTTGGAGAGGCAGCATAGCCGGGACGATAGACAACGATGAGATCGGGAGCCTTAAAAAGATAATCGCCGCTATAGGCTTCTTCTCTGCGCAGCACCTGCTCAACGACGAGCTCATTGGTTTCGGGGTCGCGCCAGTTGGTACGCAATTCATTGATCAAGGCATCACATACATCCTGGTATTCACGACCAGACCCGACGATCCCCTCTGGTTCGCGACCACGCAAATTGACCCACACCTGGCCGGTGCCCAACCCATACGCCAGGGTTTCCGACCACACGATGTGGGCCTGGCCGCGATCCGCACGCGTTTCTAGCAGCCCCACATCTGCCAGAAAATCATTGATATTCACCAGTCTTTGGGCCGGTTGGCCCCATGCATCCGCCAGTACCAGTAAGTGCGTTTCAGGAGCAAGTCGCCCGGCGCACCGGCGCAGCATAGCATCCAGTTCGTCACTGCCGGCATTGCCCATATCCAGCAAATGTACGATGGCACAATCAAAGGATTGATCGGCCAGGGTATTCAATATTTCTCTGTTCTTCGCTTCTAAGAACGTCACTTCCAGTTTCTTCGAGCGAAGAAGGTCGGGCAAGAGCCGCCCGTAAGCTCCATCGGGAACACCTGTATCCTCTTGCGCCTTATATCCAGATGGATATACTGCATCGAATCGACCCAACTTGCCTGAGCCCATGCCGGTAAGTGTTTGATAGTAACAAACACTTTTCTCACTGAGTGGCAATGGAACCAGCTGAAGATCAACACCATTTTTAGCCTGCTCCGTGAGGAAAGGGACCGCTGAAAGGCGCTCCGGTCTCACCCCTTCAAGCCACAACAGACACAGCGAATTCTTCATAATCCTGGAAATTCTCCTTCTTAGGGCGCCCATAAAAGGGAGAGCCCTACAGCATGATGCAGATAGGCACAGGCATTTCGATTTCTATCCTGATTGTATCGAAATGCATCACGAAGTCCCATGGCGATAAAGTCAAGATTTGGTTAATGATACTTATGATGCGTTAAGGTTTCTCCATATAGCCGGTTACGATTGAATTGTCTCGTTGACCTGGATCGCGGTGCTTTCTCCATCCTGCAAGGTCACGGTGACGGTCAAAGGCCACACACCCGGGCTGGCATCCTTGGGGATATTCCAGTTCCAACTTGCCAGACCCTGGGAACCTGTTCTTGCCTTTAAGGTTTTGCTGTTGGAGCCAGCCCCAAAGTTCAAGAGAAGGGCGCAGTTGACATTGGGCGCGGTTTGAATTACCAGCCGCAACTGGCTCTTCGGAGCCCCGGTCAAAATTGACTGGCTGCTGACCACTCCGATAGGAGGCAATGTCACAGTAACATTTACCGTTTGCGACGATTGCTGGCCACCCGGCAGGGTCGCGGTGATCTTCAACGGCCAGTTACCGGTATGAGCTGCCGAGTCTACCTGCCATTTCCAGCTGGCCAGTCCCTCAGCGTTAGCGGTGACGGGAACAATGCCGTATGTTTTGCTCGGCGTACTCAGTCCGTAATAGACAAGAAAATTACAGACAGCAAAAGGAGCGGTGGTGACGGTCATATTCATAAACCCGCCAGGATAAGCGGAAAGGGTTGATTGGTCCTGCACTACCACGATAGGTATACCGGAGCTGGGAGTACCTGCACCCGCCGTAGCACTTTCCCCCTGGTCGCCCGGCGTGCCCAACGTAAAAGGATGGTCGTTCGATTTAGCGGATCCACTACAACCAGATAAGAGAAAGAGGCAGATGATCAGGAACAAAGCCAATCCACTCATCGCTACTTTGCCTGTATCAGGCTGCTGTCGCTTTGTACCTATTCTCATTAAGAACCTCCATGGACTCAAGCTAACTAAGAATATGCAAACGCCCGTATCTTCATTGGCAAGGATAGACTAACGTTTTCCTTCAGAGCAAGCATACCTGGACCGATTAGTACTTTCCGCTCATCCGCTCATAATGAGGGGGATGAGAAGGAAATCACATAATCTATAACAGATATCGGCCAAATTCTTAACTCCAACAGATGAAGAGCACGGTAAAATAGTAGGGATAGCCCCTGCGTCAGGACACCACCAGGATAGGCACCAGGAGCTATCCCTACAGCATTTCTCTGAAAGACGACGACCACATCGAGATTTTTTTACTGTGTCTGGTTATCTTTCCTTAACCGCAAGGCAATGATAACAACCAACCCGCTACCATTTACTCATCTCTTCTTTACACATGCCGATTATGCTAAGCAGGGTAGCCAGATAGGGACAGCTACCAGACGCTGTCCCTCATGAATTTTACAAATCAAAGCCGGTAATGTCATTCTGAGCGCCATGGTATCCTTCGCTTCGCTCAGAAACCATGGTCGATCTTGATTGTTAGCATTCAACAGGCCGCCAGTTGAGGCTATGGCGTGCAAGTCAATGAAAGTAGCCCAATAGCCCTACTTTTGGCTCGCATGTTACGCTCAATAGTTATACATGTTGAACAGGACTGGAGCGGAAAAAAATATCGTGGTAGACGTCAAGGAGTTTGGACCCAATGAAGATTTCTTCTAATGCGAGATCTGGTACCAGAAATTTCTTGCATTATTCCTCACAAACATACAGGGTAATCACCGGCAATTTGCGGCTGCTGCCGGATTTTCTCATTATCGGCGGGCAACGATGTGGCACCTCATCCCTTTATTTTTATCTCATCGATCATCCATTTATTGCACCCGCGTATACCAAGGAACTGCACTTTTTTGACGCGAACTACCGCAAGGGGTTTCGCTGGTATCGCGCGCAATTTCCTACGACCCTGGAAAAGTACTATATCGAGCATATACGCAAGCAGGGATTTATTACAGGTGAGGCGAGTCCCTCCTATCTATTCCATCCACTTGCTCCAAGAAGAATTGCGCAGGCAATGCCCAATGTGAAATTGATCGTCTTGCTGCGTAACCCTATCGACCGCGCCTACTCACAGCACTGGCTGAATGTCAAGGCTAACGGCACCGAGCCGCTTTCGTTCAAAGAGGCTATCGAGGCCGAACCCAAAAGAATTGCCGGTGAACGGGAGAAAATGCTGGCCGATGAGTATTACACCAGCTCTACCTACCGGCCTTACTCTTATCTCACGCGCGGCATTTACGTGGATCAGTTGAAGTATTGGATGGAGTTTTACCCCAAAGAACAATTTTTGATTCTGCGGAGCGAAGACCTGTATAGCAAGCCGGCAGAGACGGTGAGAACGACGCTGGAATTCCTCGGCGTGCCGTCGAGTATGATTGATACCAATAAAGAATATAAAAAATACAAAGTGCCCACAAAAACGGGGTATAAGGTCAAGGATAGCTATCCCAAGATGGATCCCGAGTTGCGTAAATACCTGGTTGAGTATTTCAGGCCGCATAATGCACGCTTAAAAGATTTGCTCGGCAGGGATTTCGATTGGGACAAATAAGATCGGCTAGCTGGCTGGCCCTAAGAAAGCGAGTTCCTGATGAGTGACGAGATCAAGCGTCCAAGGATTGCTTTTGTGACGCCGATGGATCCACAAGATAAACGAGCCTGGTCCGGCACCCTGTTTTATACAGCCCAGGCGCTGCAAAAATATTGCGGCGAAGTGATCCACATTGGCGCCCCGGCTCAAGGCAATTCCTCAAACAAACAAGCTTTTTATAAAAAGCTGCGGTTCTTACTCAAGAAATATGCTCCCTACAATCCCTTTTTCTCTATTGGTAGAAAATATTTTGTGTGCGAATATAGAATATTTACGGCCAAAAGATATGCGAAGAACGCCAATGCCGCCCTGGCCGGTCAATCATTTGATGTGCTTGTTGCCCCCGCGAGCACGACGGAAATTGCTTTTATTCATACACCTCTTCCTATTGTTTTGATAGAGGACGCGACTTTTGCATCACTACATAACTATTACCCGCAATATTCGGGCTTGCCGGAGCGCTCAGTTCGCTCTATGAATGCCCTTTCGCAGGCCGCCATTAAAAAGGCGAGCATGCTTATCTATGCTTCAGCATGGGCCGCCCAATCAGCTATCGACGACTATCATGCTGACCCGCATAAGATCCATGTTATTCCGATTGGTGCCAACCTTGAACAGGCTCCCATGCCAGCAATCATCGAACAGAAGAAAAAATCCAACTGCTGCCGGTTACTCTTTATTGGTTTTGACTGGCAGCGCAAAGGTGGCGATATCGCTTTCGAAACCTTGCTCGCCTTAGAGCAACAAGGAATCGAGGCAGAGCTGATGGTATGCGGATGCGTTCCTCCCCGGAAATTTTCGCACAAACATATGAGGGTTATTCCTTATCTGGATAAAAATGATGCGAAACAATATAAAGAGTTGGAACAATTATATCTGAGTTCGGATTTCCTGCTGCTGCCTACGAGAAATGAATGTTTTGGACTTGTTTTTTGTGAGGCGAACGCGTTTGGGCTCCCGGTTATCTCAACCTTTACCGGCGGTGTCCCTGAAGTGATCCGGGAGGGCGAAAACGGCTTTCTGCTGCCACTGCATGCACGAGGCAGCGACTACGCGCGTGTGATTGCCAGGCTGTATTCAGATGAGCAACTCTATAATGACCTGGTTAGATCAAGTAGAAAGGCCTTTGATGACCGGCTCAATTGGGATGCGTGGGGGGCGGCGGCCGGTACTTTTATTATCGAGATGCTGAAAGATAGGAAAACCGGCCTGACTTCTGATTTTTCTCATGAAACAATAGCCGGTATTTGATTATGTTGGCTCTACATCATTTAGCGGGATGAGGGACCGCCACACCCCAGGACGGGGCGCGATGAACCCGGCCCCTACATCCCTCGCTGGAAAATGAAAGGGTTACAATAATGGAAATGAAAGCATACATGCAGGGTCTATTGCGGGCATCCTGGCTTCTCCTGATCTTTATGATCGCCGGCTTCTTTATCTGCAGGTATATAGGCCAGAATTTATACCCCACCTTTACCGCAACATCGACCGTTCAGGTCAATGCTTCCCTGTTAGCCGATAATGCGGACCCGACCGGTATCATGAAAGTAACTTTCCCCAAAACTCCTGAAGGGTTAGTCGATACGCCAGCAGCGGAAAGCGTTATCAGCAAACACTATCCACGCCTGTCAAAATTCGACCTCCAGAAAGACATCACTGTCACCTCAGATGACCTGCACCAGACTATCTTTATCAGTATGACCGATATCACGCCGGAAAGCGCGTTGAATATTGACGGATACCTGACGCAGACATTTGTAGACGCGCAGAATGCAGCTATCTTGCAGCAGGTCGACTATTACATCAACTACCTGAATCAGCAAATTTCGAAACTCACTGCTGATGCGAATACTCTTAACGCACAAATAAACGCGAATACGCCGCCGCCAGCCCCTCAAAAGCAGGCAACGCCGCCAACCCCTGCCCAGCAACAGACCATTACCGAGGATCAATACCAGCTCGATCACGACAAGCGAGCTATATACCAGGATCAGCAATCGCTGACCAGCATTCAAAACACGCGTTCACTCTTTGCAAATGCCTTTTTCATTTTGCAGCCGCCCACGGAGTCAGGCGCAACGACGACTGCTCCACTATCTACTAATATCCTTGAGTTACTGGGCCTGGCTTTAGGGCTGCTGGCAGGAATCATTGTAGTCATCTTCGCCGAGTACTTCTCACCGTTTGTGAGGCATCGAGGAGAGGTCGAGCGACTGACCGGGTTGCCTGTATTCGCGGAATTGCCTTTCGTCTTCAAGTCAGAACTACAACAGGCGTTACAAAGTCGCAAGCCTGTTTTCTCTAAACGGGTCTCTCACTTGCAGGTGATCTGCGCGGCGATTGGCACAATGGCAACACGTGAGAAAGGCAATACGATTCTGCTAACCAGCCCGCGTAAGAAACGCGACCTGGCGGCAATACTCGGCAGCACGCTGGCACACAACGGATATCGGACCTTGCTCATCGATTTAGATCATGAACAGCCCACGCTGCAAAAGCAAATTCGACGAACAGGGCCGTGCGAACTGATTACTAATAGCGGTATACCGCTCAACTTTATCAGCAGAACGGATAATGAGCACCTGTTCTTGCTGCCGACAAGGGCTATGATTGCGCAAAACATGCCCTTAACGAATGTAGCGCTGGTGCAATTGCTTCCGGAATTACAGGATATGTTCGACCTTGTGATCATCGATGCGCCGCCGCTGGATCATGGAGATGCACACCTGTTCACCAAGTATGTGAAGCAGATATTCTTGCTGGTGAAGAAGCGTCAAGACAGCCTGACATCATTGAAGCAGACGCAGGCCCTGACGCAAGAACTGAAGCTGACGATGCAGGCGCTACTGGTGGCCTGATGCGGAAGGAATATTTACTCCCGCGGCCATGAGATAGGCATTTCTGGTCATTTCAGCCGTCCTTTCCCAGGAGAAGCGCGATGACCAGGAGTGCCCTTTTGCAATCATGCTCGCCCTCAGTTGCTCATCCTGCAATACCTTTTTCATGCTAGCGGCAATTTCCGAGGGGTCGAGCGGATCGACAAGCAAGGCGGCGTCGCCTGCCACTTCCGGCAATGAGGAGGTGGTCGAGGTAATGACCGGGCAGCCGGCCATCATTGCTTCAACCACAGGCAGCCCAAAGCCCTCATATAAAGAGGGGAATACCAGGCAGGTAGCCATTTGATAGAGGACAATCAGTTCTTCATCGGACACATGACCTGGGAAACGTACCGCCTCTTGCAAGCCGGACATATAACCAAGAATATCGTCACAATTCCATCCCTTGCGCCCAACAATGACCAGCGGTGGGCACGAAGCGGCTAGCTCTTTTCTCAGCCTTGCATAGGCATCGAGCAATGTAACTAGATTTTTACGCGGCTCAACTGTCGAGACGGTAAAGAAGTAGTGAGCAGGAAGTTCGTAGCGCGTTCGAACCTCGTCTTTAAAGGAATTACTGCACGCGACGGCAAAAGCTGGGCGCGCCGCTTCAGGAATGACGGAAATCTTGGAGAGGTAACGCCCACCCAGGAAATGCGCGATCTCTACTTTTGCATGCTCAGAGACGGCAATCACACGCGAGCAGGTGCGGGTACCACGTGCCAGCAGCGTGCGGAAATAGAGGCGTCCATGCAGCGTTAAAGCATCAGCATAGCGCCAGGGTCCGGCATCATGCAGAGTCATGACAGTGCGTGGCCCGAATGGTTGAGCATATGGAGGAGGAAACGAGGGATAATGCATCACATCCAGGCGCAGGCGCGGCAATACAAATGGGAACCAGAATTGCTTGATGATGAGTTCATTCGTCGCCGGGCAGATCACAGCATCAAACGAGTCTTGCAAGGGTACGAATTCTGGATGAATTTCGCGCGCGAAAAAGAGGACATAACGAATACGCGGCTCGCCTTCTGGGAGCAAGAGCAGGTGTTTGGCAACTTCCGAGGCGTAACGAAATATTCCGGTAGGCCTGCGCCAGATACCGGTCAGGTCAATGCCAATGCGTAGTGCTGTTTCAGACATGACTCGCGAACGCTCCTTTCAAGTTTATCTCGTATTGTAGCAGGGCCTGATGCGCTAGAGAAGAGCAAAAGGGTTATGAACGAGTTGAGACCGGGTTGTAAAGATGGATGTACTCATCCTGGCAAGGTGCAAGAGAGGGGCATAAGTTGGTTAAGAAATCTTAAGAGCACTAACAGAACATCAACCTATTCTCAACTGTCATGTTCTTCCGATACTTATTAGTGAACGAGTACCATAGGCCCTGGATGATTATGAAAAGCCCAACCATTCTGTGTATAGAGACAATATTTTTGTGAATGGAGAGACAGAGAAATTCCAGGTATCTTTCCTGGAAAAGGCTTTGACAGGTGAAATGATGAAGAACAACTTTGAAGTAAAGCAACCCGATTGGCGAGGCAGGGTCAAACGTTACACCCGGTTCCTGGTACGGTGGGGCTGGTTCATCTTACTTTCGATGATCTTGACAACAGCCTACACCTACTCCCTACCGGATGGTACTGCCCCAAGCGCTCCATCCGGCCACAACACGCCGGCAAGCACAACGACCTCGAAAGCTCGCGGCACCGCTTTATTCACGTCGAATTTTGTTACGCCCGACACATATCAGGCGACCTTGCAGCTTGAGGTGCAGCTTCCGGCTACGATGGGCTTAATAGCCGGCAACCTTTCTACTACCCTCTACTCCAAAGTCTTTCTTAATCCGGATACGCTCAACCTGGCGCTTCCCAAGCTCCAGACCTACCCACAGTTCAAAGACTTGCAGCTTTATGAATTGCAAGGAATGGTTTCCACGAGCGCCGTGACAGGTACTCGAGTGTTGCAATTAACGGCGACGGCAACCTCAGCAGATGATGCCAGGCTAGTCGTGACGACCGTCTACCAGGCTTTCGTAGCAAATTTTCACGCCGAGCGCGTGAATTTAATCAATGGCCTGCTGAAATCCTTGAACAGCGAGTACCAGACCGTCCAGCAAGACGCAAACACTTCAAAAGCGGAAGTTGACAGCCTGGTTGCTACAGGGCAGGGCAATACCTACCTGGCGCGTTCGGAAGAAAATCTGAACAGAGATCAGCAGCAGTTAGCGAATGCGATCAATTCACAGATACAAGCGCTGGAACAGTTGAAAAACAACGGCGACAGTGAGATTCTTGTGCCATATGATATCCATCCGCATATAACGACCATTCCGGGTTCAGAATCGACGCGAAACCTGCGTCTGGCGCTATCGCCGATTATAGGACTGCTTATGGGGCTGGGGGGCGCGTTGCTGGCCAGCCGTTTTTCGCGAAAGCTACCGCTGCGTGGAAAGAAACGAGACCAGATATTGCCGCACATCCTGGCCTTCATTCCTGTATTGCCGGGCATAAATAATGATCGCATGCGCTCTCAGGCGCTACGAGAGATGGCATCCGAGACGCTACCGCTGCTGCGCAGGCTTCGCTACCAGGCAAGCGAATACGAGCATCGCATGCGGGTAATCACAGTCACGAGCCCGCTAGGCCGCGAGGGAAAAAGTATTGTTGCGGCAAGCCTGGCTATCACGGCGGCTCAAAGTGGATTGCGCACCATCCTGGTCGATGCCAATCCAGAACATCCTGTTCTTCATACCTGGCTGCAACTGCCTAATGCATCGGGCACGTTGGATGCTATTCGCGCCTTATCTACAGGTGTGGTTGGCTCTTCTCCCATTCTGGCCACGAATATCGCGAAACTTGGCTTTGTGCCAATCGGAACAACAGCTCAGCAGAAAACAAGCGGAACGGTGGGAGAGGCGCTAGGCATTGATGGCTTGGAGCCTTTTACGGAGTTGCTCTCAAACCAGGCCGACCTGGTCATCTTTGACGCTCCATCGCTTCTGAGCAATACTAACACGGTCAACCTGGTTACACTTTCTGATATTGTCTTATTGATTGTTGACGCGAAAAAAAGTAACAGTTCGAAAGTACTTGAAGCGGAGGACCTGCTTTCAAAACTGGGAGCAGCCTTTGCCACAGTATTAAACAGAGCTGACCGCGAAATTTTGGAATAGTTTCTATTCCTAACAGGTTCAGGAAAGGGTCGGGCTCTGGTTGCTTCCTTTCCTCGCAGGCCTGTAGGGGTGAACCCTGTGGTCGCCCACCAGACCCGAAACGCTCAAGGGCAAATGCATTAGACAGTACAAAGTGAGGATTGTTGCAGTGATACAAAATAAATCTTCTTCTCAATCACCAGTTTCAGTGGCGCTGCCGCCTGTAGCATTGACAATTACGCTCGTTCTCTACCTCATTATGTCTGTAGCTATGGCTTATGTTATGCCCATATTACCGGTGTTGGGAATAATAGGGGCCATCATCATCAATCTGATCGTTCTTTTCTTTATACGGTCTCGTTTCGCTTTGCCGCTGTATGTCGTGGCAGCTGGCCCTAGCACAGCGCTTGCGTTCTCTAGCAGCGGCATACTTTCCCGGCTCTACATCGGTGACCTGCTGTTTGTCTTCGTATTTTTGATCTGGATTCTGCAAGTGGTTCTCCCGGAGCGCAAATCGGGGCGTGTATTGCTCACGAAGACGCTGCTGGCGCCGCTGATTGGTTTGATTCTGGTCGGGCTCATATCCATTATCTACTCACGTCTCTATCCTGACCCTAATGTGCCCTATACCTACCCGCACTCTAACGTTTCGATTACGATCACCAATCTTTCTGAAATGTCGCTGCTGATTGGTTTACCAATGTTCCTGCTGGTCGTACCCGGCCTTGTGCGTAAAGTAATGGATGCCAAACTGGTTACCTACGCCTATCTTATTGCCGGAGCAATGTACACCATCGGGACCATCATTGCAGGGCCGCTGGGACTTTTCTCCAACAAGCATATTCTTGGGTATGCTCGTCCACTGGTCTTCGGCGAATCTTCGAGCGGACTTGGCACGCTAATCGTCCTCTTTGCTAATATCGCCTTTAGTAAGGCGCTCTATACAAAGAACAGCACGGCTCGTATATTATGGCTTCTCCTAACGGTCTTCTACGGCATCGGCGTGATCATGGCTTTAGGACGCGAGGCCTGGATCGGGCTATTCCTCTCATCTTTCATCATGCTGGTCATTCGCACCAGGAATCCAACGGCGCTCTTGTTCCTGCTGGTTCCGCTCGCTCTGTTGTTCATACCAGGAGCAACGAACTTCTTCGACCCAACGCAGGTGTACGGTTCTGATCGCGTTAAAATCGCATTTGACGCCATCAACATCTGGCTGAAAAGCCCTATCTTCGGGGTGGGCGCCGGCAATTTCCAGTTCTTTGACCGCGTTTATGGTACCGACAAAGTAGGAGTTGCGCACAACCAGTTCCTCTCGGTACTGGCAGAAATGGGGGTTCAAGGTCTGATCTGCCTGCTGTGGCTGATTGTGGCTGTAGGCTATGTTAGTGCTAAGTACTTCTTGAAATCAAAGTCCGACCTGGCCAAATCGATCGCCCTTTCCTCTATAGGGTTCTACATCTCTATCGTGTTCGGTAGTCTTTTCACCGGCATATTTATTCCGTCAGCCGCCGCTGGCGGTGGGACGGCGGCCTTTGTAGAGGCTTCATATCGCTGGCTGCTAATCGGACTCGTGCTGAGCATACCAAGCTGGGACAAGGAGGCAGTGCTGATTGAACAAAAAGCATCGGAGGCAGACATAAAGGCAGCACAGCAGGTTGAACAGGGCGATCTCGCCAGTGCGATATGGGCTTAGAGTTTCTTTCAACCCCTATCGGAGGTTGGGAAAGAGTCTGCTACCTGCCGCTTTTGCTTGAGGGAAGCATATTATTACAGCCCGAAAAGCTCAAGGGCAAAAACATTAGGACCTGGGCGATTTACAAGCCGAGTGAACTAGAACGGGCCCTCCCTGGAGGGACACTGGCCGGTCCCTGTCCTGTGCCAGTCTCGCAACCCCGAGCCGGCGGGAGTTCCCCATTCGGGGGGAAAGCTTATCAGGGGGCACCGGTTGACCTCAACTGACTCGCCCGGTAAATCCCCTGCATTAGGATGGGGGCGACCATCAGGGTGTGCCCTCCAGATAAAAGGAGCTATTATACAATGAAGGTAAAGAAACCAATTGAACCAATTAAACAGGTAGCAAAGTCGGCTGAACGATTCTACCGGGTCGCGACCAGTTCAGTCCGGCTGATGCCAGATTTTATTATTATCGGCGTAGCCAGAGGGGGCACAACTTCCCTGTATGAGTACCTCATCGACCATCCGAATATCGTGGGCGCGTCGAGAAAAGAGATCCATTTCTTTGATAACCAGTATCAGAAAGGTCTGAAGTGGTATCGAGGGCAGTTCCCATATAGCATGCAAAAATACTACGCGGAACATGTTCAGAAGAAGGATTTTGTGACAGGCGAGGCCAGCCCATATTACATTTTCCATCCTCATGCGGCGCGAAGACTGAAGAAAGCGTTGCCAAATGTCAAAATGATCGTCCTATTCCGTAATCCAATCGAAAGAGCTTTTTCGCATTACTGCTGGGAAGTGGGCTGGGGGGACGAAAAACTATCGTTTGAAGAGGCTATCGAGCGCGAGCAGGAGCGAATAAGCGTGCCTGAGCAGGAACTGGCACAACGCTACAGCTTCAATCACCAGCACTACTCCTACCTGGCGCGCGGTCTGTATGCCGACCAGCTCGAAAAGTGGTTCAGCCTGTTTCCGCGTGAACAGTTCTTACTACTTAAAAGCGAAGACATGTACAAAGACGCTGCCTCAATCTATAAGCAGACGCTGGAGTTCCTGAACGTGCCTTACTCAGACTCGAAGGCCCTCAAGACAGAGTTCAAGCAGTATAATAAGCCCAAATACACGCCGCCCAAAAAGATGGACCCGGAGCTAAGGAAACGCCTCGTCGATTACTTCGAACCCCACAATCAACGCCTTTATAAGCTCGTGGGCAGAGATTTTGGCTGGGAATGATGGATAGAAAAGGAGTTCATGGCCGTGAAGCTGCTTCATGATAGCAGGGTATACGCGGATAACTTTTTTCGCGCAGCCACTAACCCTATACGTTTGATGCCGGATTTTATCATCATCGGCGCGCAGAAGTGTGGCACAACCTCACTCTACAATTACCTGATCAAGCATCCGAATATCCATTCTGCGGCGACAAAAGAGGTTCATTTCTTCGATCATAAATTCGGGAAGGGCTTCTGGTGGTACCGGGCGCACTTTCCTACGATGCTGGAGAAATACTGCACAGAGCATATCGCAAAGCGCGATTACATCACCGGGGAGGCAAGCCCAAGTTACATTTTTCATCCACTTGCGCCTAAGAGGGTGGCCCAATTCCTTCCCAATGTAAAGCTGATCGTACTGCTCAGGAACCCGGTTGATAGACTGTACTCACAATACCGTCACAAGGTGGAACGAGGCAAGCATGAAAAGCTGCCACTCGAGGAAGCCATCGCCCGCGAAGAGGAAAGAATCCAGGGAGAACGCGAAAAAATAGCGACGATAAAAAATTACGTCAGCTTTAGCTACCAGCATTTTGCCTATAAAGCGCGAGGCAGGTATGCTGAACAGCTAGAGGCCTGGCTTGCCCTGTTTCCTCGAGAACAGCTCCTTATCCTGAAAAGTGAAGACCTCTACTCTAATCCCGGAGAGATCTACAAGCAGACGTTGGAATTCCTGAACGTACCTGCCTTCGAACCGGAAAGCCTGAAAAAAGGCTACAAGCAGTACAATAAATCAAAGGAAACGCCTTCTAAGATGAACGACGCCATCCGCAAGCAGTTGCTCGCGTATTACGAGCCATATAACGCGCAACTGTATAAGCTGGTGGGGAGAGATTTTGGCTGGGATCATTGATCTTCCTTCTTGAGCATGCAGGTGGATAGTCGCGCGAGGCTGAGTTAGCTCAGCCTCGCGCGACTATCCACCTGCATGCTCTTTCTTCTAGAACGATCTTTAAAATATGCCCGCAGCATGAAAAGAGGGTGCAACGGATAATAGAGCCAGAAGAGGCGCACCGGCAAACGCGAATGCTCCATATAGAGACGTCCGAGGTGCGTTGGACTGGGAATACAAGCACGCAGTACCACCTGGCATAGGGCCGGCTTATCATCCACCATCAAGCGCTGCAATATTTTGCGCTCATGATAGGAACCTACGTGTAGTAAAGCGCCGAAATCATTCCCTACAAAATGCGCAACCAGGCGGCGAATGAGCGCGGGAGGGGCAAATTGCTCAATTTGAGCCTGTTCAGGCAGCGAAATATGAAATACCGCCTGGCACCACTGCACACAATAGTAGATGGTAGATAGCAACCCTTGTTTTTTCGCGATAGCATGCGCCTTCGACCAGTCGATGTCATTGGCATGGCGTAGGAGCAACACAGTGATATCGTACAGCCAGATCAAACGGCTGAACGAGTGAGAGCGAAAATGCCAGCACAGGTAGAGCAGCAGGTCCTCAAGTCCCATACCATAGACTTTCACACTCTCAAGTGTGATTGGCCGGGCGCGTTCCCAGAGTTCTGCGGCTTGAAATGAGACACCCATTTCGTTCTGATGGGGCGAGGTATGAATCTCGAACACGATATAGCCTGCTGCTACTTCCTTCACATACACGAAAGCAGCACGCTGGCGGGAAACGCTTTCAAAGCGATACTCCTGGTGGTAATGATAGCCAAGGTCTTTCAGCAATTCGATGGCCGCGCCCAGATTTTCCGGCCGCACCATCAGGTCGACATCGCTGAAATGGCGCAACTCGGGATGCCGGTATAGCGTTGTCGCAATATCGGCACCTTTCAAAACCATTACAGGCATGTGCGCATTGGTAAGCGTCTCGAGAACGCGTTTGACTTCCCAGCTATACCACAGATTCAGAAGACTGCTTTGATGATAGAGGACACGCAGCCGTTCATACTTTTTAGAGCCCACCTTCTGCAGCAAAGCTTCGGATGATAGTTCTTTCATCAAGAGTGGCAAGCAGCCTTGCAAAATACTCGAGCCTGATTCGAGAGAAGCCGGAACCGGGATATTATCCAGCCCACCGTACATCGACGCGAGTACATCCGCCACCTGCGGTAAGCAATCCTCTTCGCCTACCGCATTCTGGGGGTTCGCGGAGGCGAAGCTTATATCCATCGTCCCAACTTATTGACAATGAGACCTGAAATTTTCACCCCCGTGCTCAATAGTTCGTCTTTTGTGGCTTCCACCTGTCGCACACGATCGCGCGTGGCATCGACTACCAGATACGTCTGATCGCTCAAGCCACCAAGGACATGCGCCTCCGCGTAGGTAAGGGCGGGGCAATCAATGATCACGTAATCGATGGGGCGAGATGCCCAGCGCAGGAAATGCTCCATCTCCGGCATGCTAAGCAGGCTGGCCGGGTTTGCGGAGGTCTTGCCCGCGGGCAAAGCATACAAGTTCTGGATACTGGTAGACACAATATAGCTATCGAACGGGAACTTATCGGAGATGTCAATGAACTGCTGCTCAGATGCGCCGTTCGAATGAGAGCTGGGGCGCTGCTGGTGAACCCTCACTACAGGTGCCTGATTGGGCTGGACACCGGCAACCCTGCGTGTCTCCATCATAGAAACGGCCGCCTGCTGGCTCATCTCGACAGGCTCTTGAGTGGAGGCCGTCAGATTCAACTTCAGGTTGCGCAGCTCCTCCAGCATCCTGGCCAGGCCAGCATCATTAGGAATGCCCAGGCGTTTATGCTGCACCGGATTATGCAGGTTGGCGTCGATCAGCAAGACACGCCTTTTACTCTGAGCCAGCAAAGCCGCCAACTCCGAAGCCACACAACTGACGCCTGATTGAGGGCTCTGAGCGGTTATCGCGAGAATATGCGCGCCTGCGTCTTCCGCGTGGAACAGGACATCCGCCATCATCACACGGCAATCTTCGCCATACGGCCTCTTCGATTCGATAACCTTAAGTAAAGGAGCGCTTAATGGACTGGGACTGGTCCAGCGCAGCGAACCTAAGGTAGGTAAGGAAACTTCCTTCTGTAATCCATACGCGCTATTGACACGCTTTACCATCTTCTCGAGGAAGAAAATGGAGGCGAGGCCCAGGAGGAACATCACTACCAGTGATACTGGTCCTAACGGCAGCACTCCGGTGATGCCCGAGGGTTTCGTTGGCACAGTGGCCGTCTGCACTACTGTAAGTGGTTGACCATAGAGCGTCTGGTCGGTTACCAACTGATTATATTGATTCTGATCGGTGTTCAGACGATTTTGATAATTTGTTATCTGGTTTTGCAGTTGCTGCTGTTCTACCTGATTAGCCGGGCTAGGAGTCTGGCCGGGAGGTGTTTGAGAAGCAACTTGTATGAGCTTGCTGGTCAGGCTGGTGATCTGGCTCTGATCATTCTTGATACTTGCTTGCAGTAGCTGAAGTTGCTGTTGGGTCTGTTGTTTGATCAGAGCATTCTGCTGCGTTACAAGTAACTGCGCAAGCGCATTAGCCAGGCCAGCCGCATCTTTGCCATCAGGGAGCGAAACCTGGATCGAAATGCTGTTCGATTTGGTATCAGGGGTCACGGTCAGCTGTTTAGTCCCTATGGATGCAGGGTTGATATGCGGGAATTGCTTTAGAGCCTCACCCAAAACGGAATCGCTCGATACCAGGTTGGCATAAGAGGCGACAGGCTGGATAATGATTCCACGAGAGCCTCCATTCAACTGCACGAGAGAAGTTGCCTGATATTGTGGGGGAAGTATAGAAGTCAGGACTTTCCCCAGCACAAATCCTACGATTAAGAAAATGATCAGAACCCAGGACCAGCGCACCAGGGCTCTCACTATTACACTGAGATTAAGGTTCATTGATAGTTGTCCCTCCTTAAAAACATGTCTTGCCTTTCGCATACACCCGTAGGAGTAAGTTCACATCATTATAACGGTGCATCCTCGCCGAGTACTAAACAATAGCCACTTTGTCGGAACTGCTGGCAAGCATAGCAGGCTTCCGCTGAGTTCAATGGTAATAATCGGTTATGAATTGGTTACGAAACAGGATTAGTGGTTAACATTTCATAATTGCCTGCATAGATTGCACGGCGCAACACAACTGCTTAAGATCACTCATAACCTCGTGTCAAGGGAGCAGAGATTGCAGCGGGGAAATGCAGGTATTTCACTATCCATGAGCCGGCTGCGATAGATGCTCTTGCTGATCACGACTGGTAGAAATCATGCTATACAGGTTACTGAGCATATTAGAGGCGGCCTCCCAGCTATGATATTGTTCCACATAATAGCGGCCGGCATTGCCCAGGTCTTGAGCCAGCTGCGGATGCTCAAGCAGGCGCAGCACGGCCTCCGCGTAGCTCTGCGGGTCATCCGCTACCAGCAGGTGCGTCTCATGCTTGACCTGCAAAGAACGACACGATCCAGGCGTAGCTACGACCGGCGAGCCCATGGCCAATGCTTCCAGCACTTTGTTCTGCATACCCGCCGCCACGCGTAACGGAGCGAGCGCAACCGAGGCCGACCCGAGGTAAGGACGGATATCCGGTACATAGCCCGTTACCGTAATGCGTTCATCAGAGCTGAGATCGCGCACTGCCGGCGGGGGGTTATTGCCAACGATTGATAGTCGCACTTGTGGACGCCTGGCCCAGACCTGGGGAAGTATTTCACGACAGAAATGCAGAATGGCTTGCGAGTTGGGGTAATAGTCCAGTTTGGCGCAGAAGACCAGTGAATCCTGCTCGCGTGGAGCAAGCGGCGGCGTGAAATACTCTATATCCACCCCATTGGGTACCACTTTGATATGCGATGGCTCTTCCCCCAAAGCAATCAGACAATCACGATCATGCCCAGAAGTGATAATCACTTGATCGAAGGCTGCCAATGAATGACGTTCATAGTGGCGCATCTTTTGTAATTCGGAGTAAATAAACGCCTTTTTGAGCGGATTGCGCGCCGAGGCGTATTGCTGCTGGAGATACCACGAGATGCAATCGACCGAATCATAGAGAAGAGGAATATTTACCTGCGCCAGCAGAGCACGCAGGGCGGGCACAACCTTAATCAACTCTCCATGAACGACTTCAATATGACGCTCATGAATCACTTGCTTAATACGAGCTATAAAGATGGGGGACTTATAATAAGAGACGCGCAAGGGAGTAAGCGAGGGCAAAGCGAGCAAGCAATTCTTATACGCCTGGGATTTAGGCAGTGGCACAAGGTCGACTGAAGCGCAATAGCTTGCCACATCCTGTACCATCTCCCGCTCATATTCGTCACAGAGCAAGCAGACGAGCGAAATTTCATGGATAGATGACAGTGACTTGATCAGATTAAAGGGCCGCACGCGAATACGCGACGGCACGTAAGGGGTAACGAACAGGACACGCATCGCAAATCCTTTCAGAAAAGCTTTTTTTCTCTTTTTTTGGAGAATCGGTCAGGGATAGGGTATCAAAGAGGGAGAGCAAGGGCCGGTTGGATGAGGGTTATAAAAGTATAGAGATTGGGGAAAACTGGTTAACACTTCTTAACGCAGAAGAACCGTACGAAGCCGCTCAAGAACTTGAGAGAAACCTTAACCGGTTTGAAATATTCACAATCATATCTTAACTCTTTCACTACCGACAAGCTGTACTGCGTCTGCTAAACTGTAGCCGTCGAGGGGAAAAGTCAAATTAAGGAGAGGCGTTTGAATGGAACAAATAACGGTAACCATACCTAAGCGTGCGGATGAAGGTCCAGCTTCTCAAGTGTTAGGAAACCTGAAAACAGGGGTGCTCAATACCGAGCCCCTGACGACCATTACTCGCGAACCATCACTCGTCTATTTTATGCTGAAACGCGTGAGCGATATCGCACTGGCGTTGCTAGGAATAGTGGTACTGCTGCCGGTATTTCTGGCGATTGCCGTCTGTATTAAGCTTGATGACGGGGGAGAGATACTGCACTTTCGCGAAATCATCGGGAAGCAGGGGCGTCGATTCCATGCCCTTAAGTTTCGGACGATGATTCACGATGCAGATGGCTACCTGGCAAGACACCCGGAATTAATGCGGAAATACCAGCAGAATATGAAGCTGGAACATGACCCGCGCATCACACGAGTGGGCAAGTTTTTGCGCAAGACCAGCCTTGACGAGTTACCGCAGCTGTTCAATGTTCTGATTGGGCAGATGTCCCTGGTGGGGCCGCGTATTATTCACCCGAGCGAACTGCCTCGCTATGGCAAGTACGCTCAGAAGCGGCTCTCGGTCCAACCCGGCATTACAGGATTGTGGCAAATCAGTGGGCGCCAGCACATCTCTTATGATGAGCGCGTTCTACTTGATATGCAATATATCGATACCCGTTCTTTTATTGTCGATCTTGCTATCCTGGTAAAGACGCTGAAGGTCTTCATCGTCCATACCGGGGCATAGCAGGAGCTAGTTGGAGGAGAAAAGTATGACTACTCATACCACTCGTGCTAAGTACCAGGCTCCAAAGCTCGAAGTAAAGCGTCTTCGCGACCTGCCTTCGGCGCTCGCAACGTCTGGCTGTCGCATGACCCCGAGCAAGCAGCAGCTCAGTTGCTCAACGTCAGGTACACACGGCGGCGACAACTAAGCAATCGTGACTCATCAGCAATATGGGTAGTCAGGTGGATTTGGATATCCATCCACCTGAGTTTGGTGAACATACGCAATCAAATGTCCTACACTTTGATGGGACTGCAGGTTCGTATGTTCTCTTTTTAATTGCCATTCGTTCTATTTTCACAATACCCTGGCAGATGATCCTTCTTGATTGCACTATATTATGGAAAATGTAAAAATTTCTGGGAGCCAGACCCAAAAAAGAGAGGCCGAAACGCTCGCTTCTCTGTATATCGATGCGTTACGGCGGGGTGAGACGCTCTGGTTTCGTGTGGTAAGTGGCAGTATGGACCCGATATTACGTATTGGCGATGAAGTGCGCATTGAACCGGCATCTGCCGGCAAGATCCGGGCAGGGCAGATCGCAGCTTTTGAGACTGGTGCGGGGCTTGTCATTCATCGCATCGTTCGAAGTCAACAAACTGGTACCATGATCCGATTGTTAGAAATGAGTGACGTTGACCTGCATCCCAATTGGGTTGAGGGTCAATCGGTGGTTGGGCGCGCTATTCTGGTACGTCATGACACCCGATTGACCAATTTGCGGCATCCTATAGCCCAAATGTGTGGCTTTATTACCGCTCAGTTGCGTTACTGGCTCTATCGCCTATATACTCTCAATAAGTTCAATGCGGGACGGCTGTTTTTGCATGGATTGTCACGCATCGTTGTCTTTGCTTGTTACTGGGGTGTACGCAGTTGTAGTGTTTCTTTGTGGTCATAGGTAAACGTAGAGAGGCAAGCTGAGGAGATGTCCAATGTTGGTCAGGAATGATAAGGTACTATGGCGCGAGCTAGATGGCGAAGCAATTCTGCTCGATCCACGCGAGGGTTGTTCTTATAATCTGAATGTGATCGGCACATTGATCTGGAAATTGCTCGACGGCAAGCACACGGCTTCCGATATTGCCGCCATCATCTGCGAATCCTACGAGGTAGATTTTGAGCAAGCACTCCACGATGTGCAAAACCTGCTCGCTGATCTGCGCGCCAACCAGCTTCTGAGTGATGTTGCTGCTCCATCACATACCACTGCATAATCGTATGCTTGAAAAGAAGCCGGCAGCATTCGAAACGGCGATACGCGAGATGTTGGATAGCAGTCGCCTGTTACGCAACGTTTACTTCTTCCATGACATTCGCGTGATCTGTCAGGCCAATCATCCCTCGATCCTGGGCATACTTGACGAGATGCTAGGTATGTTTGCCCCACCGCAGCAGGTACGGGGCGAATTAAGCTATTACGTCCTCTGCCATGAAAGCGCCGGAGATTTTCCTGCCCGCTTACCACATACAAGGAGAAGGATGGATACCATTCGCCTGCTAACCAACACACAACTCAAGCACTATGTGAGCATGGACGATACAACTGAGTACCAGAACTACAGGGAGCTACGTCCAATCAATGGCAATGCGCTCAGCGTACTGAGCCGCCTGGAGCCTGTTGCGCTCACGCAGCTCGAGATGCCCGAAGCGTATCAGAGAACATTCCTGCGCCGTTATGTATTCTTGCTGGCGTTAGGACAGCTGCTGGGCCAATTCGGATTCGAACCCTGTCATGCTGCCGCCATCACTGCTCCCTGGGATTGCCGGCAAGGGGCTTTGATTATCGGCGAATCGGGCAGTGGCAAGACAACACTCAGTCTCAGCTGCGCTGTCGAAGGATATGGCCTGTTGGGAGATGACCTGGTGATGCTGCGCGAAAGTCAGGACGACGGAAAAATCGAAGCATACGCAATTACGCATGAGGTTTCTGCTCGCTCTCATACGCTTACACTACTCAAAAATCTCTCTTTCTTGTACGATTACCCGGTTGATCAGCGAGATAAGCGTTTCTTCGGCATCGAGCAGGTACGAGCGGGAGCCGGATGTCTTCAAACACCTGTTCGCCTGCTGCTCTTTCCCTCACTGACAGCGGCGAGTACAAGCAAAGCCAGGCGGCTCAGCAAAGCAGATACCTTGCAGATGTTGATAGACCTGTGTATGAGTGCAGGAAATAACGCCTCCTATGCGCAGGAAAAACTATTTCACCTGCTCAGCCGGCTGGCCGAGCAAGCCCCTGGCTACCAGCTTGAGATTGCTTGCGACATCAATGATGGCCCGCAGTTGATCCGGTCACTCTTCGCAGGTGAGAGCTATGACTGAAGAGCAGGTCCCTCAAACATCTTTCAATAGACCGCGTCCCGCTCGACTGGTGGGGAATACGAATACCTTTCGTATTCCAGAAACGCCACCACTGCTTCCCAGCATAGACGATTTCGAAATCGAAGCATACGACACACTTGAGATGCCTCTTATCGAGCCGATAACTAATGGGTATAGGCCACGAGTAGCTCAAGATGGCTCCCAACTGGTCGATAGTAGTGGTATGGATACAGAAATCAGCACGTACCCTACGGCGAAGATGCAGGTGGCAAAACCGGCAGAAGCTAAGCCCATCAGTATTGAGCAGGCCAGACGACCCATCTATGCCAGCACCGGCTATGCCAGGAGATTGGAAAGGCGTCAGAGAGCCAGAGAAAAGAAGCTTAGCTGGAAGGACCTGCGGCAGTTCGGGCAGTTCGTCGTTCCTTTTAAGTGGTACATTGTGCTTGCCTTTTTCCTGACAGTCGGTGTGGGTCTTACTGCCATCCCACTGCCATTCATCTTTCGTACCATGCTCGACCAGGTGTTCCATTCGCACGATATCTCGCTGTTCATCTGGTCGCTGGCTTTCTTGTTGGCCGTCTTCTTTTTAGAGGAAGTACTGAGTTTCTTCAACCGCAACGTGCAGGGTTCGCTGAGCCGCGCAACCAACCTCAATATCACCCATAAGTTCTACAAGCATATGCTGCGCCTGCCGCTTTCGTTTTACCAGACCACGGCCACTACGGGGCAGGCGTTGAGCCGGCTCAGTGAAGTTACATCCGCGCAGCAGACGGTGATCCAGGTATTGCTCGATACCGCGGTCAATATCGTGCTGGTCATCATCTATACCGTGGTGCTCTTCTTGACAGACTGGCGGCTCACGCTGGTAGTCATTGCAGTCTCGCCCTTCTACGTCGGAGTAAGCCTCTATTTTAACCGGCGTGTGCGCCAGTTGAGCCGCGAGGTGCTGGAGAGTTATGCGGTCATGAACGGGGCCATGTATGAGGGATTAACGGGCCTCAAAACGGTCAAGGCGCTCGCGGCAGAACATCGTTTTGGACGCACGATCAAAAAGCTGATCATGTATACCAATACGCTCTCCTTCAAACGCACGATTTTTCAATCCGAGGCGAACCTGATGATCGGCATTGTGCAGGCGCTGGCGGTGATCGTGATATTGAGCTTCGGGGGCTACCTGGTGCTGACAAACGGACTTACTGCCGGCGCGTTGGCGGCATACATTCTGATCTTGCGCCAGCTTTCTTCGCCTGTTACAACGTTGAACGGGGTCAACCAGCAGCTACAGGCGGCGGCAGTCGCCATTGACCGCCTGTTTGAGGTGCTCAACTATCCTGAGGAAGCTGATGCCGAAAAGGGCATCCAGTTGCCCAACATACAGGGGCATATCACCTTTGAACACGTCCATTTTTCGTATGTGCCGGGCATCGAAGTATTGCACGATATCAATCTCGACGTGCGGGCCGGTGCGACGATTGCACTTGTTGGGCGCAGCGGAGCGGGTAAGACGACGATTGCCAACCTGCTGATGCGCTTCTACGCTCCCGACAGCGGGCGCGTGACCATCGACGGATACGACTTGCGCGAACTGAAGATCGAGAGCCTGCGCAGCCAGTTTGGCGTTATCTTGCAGGACGACTCGCTCTTCAGCGGTACCATCGAAGATAATTTGAAATTCGGATTGCTGCGCAAAGTTTCACAGGAGGAGATGGAGGAGGCCGCGCGTAATGCGAACATCCTCGACTTCATTGAATCGCAACCGCTCGGCTTCCAGACTCCGCTACACGAACGCGGGCACAGCCTTTCGGTTGGACAGCGCCAGCGCATTGCTATCGCGCGCATGTTCCTGCACCAGCCCAAGATATTGATCATGGACGAGCCATCGTCCGCGCTCGATAACGAATCTGAATCCTTAATCCAGCAGGCAGTGAAACGCCTGACCGCCGGGCGCACGACGTTCATTATCGCGCACCGCCTCAGCACCATCCGCAACGCCGACCGCATCGTGACGATTGACGATGGGCGCGTTGTTGAGCAAGGGACACACGAAGAACTGCTGGCCAGGAGAGGTGTGTACTGGCATTTGTATAATAGTTATGGGCGGATGTAGGGATTACTGTTAATATCCTTGCGCAGGTCTCCTTTGCAATACAATCGCCGTTTCTACGTCTAAATTAAGGAGAATCTATCCTACTATGTAGAGGAGACCGCTTCGTAATGGAACAAGACATAGCACAGGAGGAACAGGCAGAACAACCTGAACCGGTACTAAACGTCGAAAATTTGACAAAGTCTTATGTCCTGCCCAACGGCAAGCTCACGATATTGCGCGATGTGAATTTGCAGGTGCGCCATCGGGAGTTCGTCGCCATTACAGGGCCATCGGGATCGGGCAAAACAACGCTGCTGGCGCTCCTGGGCGCGCTGGATATCCCTGACTCTGGAGAAATCTGGCTCGATGGTATCGCCGTCCACAAATTGCAGGGGCCTGCCGCGGCTGATTTCCGGCGGCAGAAGATCGGTTTCGTCTTCCAGCTCTTTTATCTCTTGCCCAACCTGACGGCACTGGAGAATGTCATGGCGCCACTCCTGCCCTACCGGCGCAAACTGGGCTTTGATCTGCGCCAGCGCGCCCGCGAATTGCTGGAGAGTGTAGGATTGGGCGACCGCATGGGCCATCCACCGGCCCGGCTCTCTGGCGGTGAACAACAACGTGTTGCCATCGCCCGCGCATTGATCAATCGCCCTACCGTGCTGCTGGCCGATGAACCTACCGGCAACCTGGACCCCAATACAGGTGTGGAGGTATTGGAGGTATTGCGGGAGCAGCAGCGCCTGGGCAACCAGACACTGATTATGGTGACGCATGATCCACAGATCGCGGAAACGGCAGATCGCCGCATTCACCTGGAACAGTTGAGCCACGCGGGTTCTTGAAGAAAGGCACAGTGCATACAAACAAAAATCATCCCAAATTTTGATGAGTGAGCCTATGGAGGGCGACCACAAGGGTGCGCCCTGGTTGTCTTCACGTTCACTCCTCTACACATGTTTTTTCAGCAAATCTCGCACCTGCCGCGCATTCTCATGTGCGTCTGGAGAGAGAAAGAGCCGATATGCCGGGGCCTGGGCCGCTGTATCGCTGAAGATGTCGAACATAAAGTCGGCCTCGCCCTCTTTGGCCTGCTCGTGCGAGATAAATTCCTGCATGAGTACGCTTACGGCCTGGGCCGGCGAAAGTGGTTCGGCGCGAAACTGCTCTTCTCGCTGCTTCTTATTCACAAAGACGATCAGGCGCACCGGGGATGAGCTTTTATATTGACCCTGAAAGAAGCGCTGCACATCCACGAAGCGTTTCTGTCGTTCATCGTGAGAAACGGCCTGGATAAATTCGTATTGCCCAAGCATTTCGATGGTGCCCTTGCGAATGCCGATGTCTTCAGGAAAGGCATAGACTTTGACAACGCCATCATCTTTGCCTAGAAAGAGGACATCGTCGGCAAGCAGGTGCATACCAAGCTGCATGCAGGCCAGGACGAGCGTGCTTTTACCGCTGGCGGGCGATCCCACGATCAAAATACCATCATCATTCAGAGCGACTGCTCCGGCGTGAACGACCTCGAAGCCATTATTGCCCAGCATAGCACCGATAACCATGTAAAAGACGAAGCGCATGGTAAACCAGGGGACGCACTTGCTGACATCCTCGATGAAGATGGTCGCGTACAGGTCGGTCTTGTGCAGTACCGAACTGATACGGGATGAAACGCCCGGCCACGGCTGGTATTCGCGAAAGCGGAACAGGTCTTCTTTCCAGCGTGCGCGCAATGGGCCGTCCACGCCCGTAATCTCTTCCCACTTGATATCCTCCGGCTTCGGCTGCGCTGGAGGTGGTGGAAAAGGTTCACCTGGACGCGTCTCGAACAGATAGCAGGTCAGTGCGACCGGACGATGGAGGCGCTCGCCAGCCTGCCATAGCAAGTCTTCGGGAATGTCTATAGGAAGATCCGACGGATTATCATAGGTAAATTCCGCCATAGGTTCCGCGTAATAGAGAAAGTGCCGCACCTGGTCGGCCAGCGCGGGATGATTTGTTACGATACGTACCATGCGATGATGTAAAAGGTACCATTGCTCATACAAAGGGCCACTCACCTGATCCAGATATGGTTGCGCTCTTTGACGTTCAGCCGTATACATGTCTACCTCGTTCTGAATAGATAGAAAAGGGAGTATCTATAGCAATATTCGTCAATGCTAGCATAAACTGAACCTGATTGCCAGGAGAGTAGGTATGTTGGGCTAATATGTTCTTGCCTCATGCTTGCCAGACGCGACGGGCAATGCTACAATCAAGTCGCCAACAACGTATTTGACTGTAAGTCGTGTATTTAGCAGGAGTGATGGTATATGCCAACCCCCGAAGAGCAATTGACGGCCAACTGGTGGGCGGAGGGTGACTTTCCGGTACGCACCGATTCACGCGTGACCTATATTGTTGATGGACGCGCAACCATGCTTACGATGTGCATCCATTTCCTCAAGGCACGCAATTATATTTATCTCGGTAACTGGGGCATGACGCCTCTGATGGAGCTTGTGCGCGGCAAAGATCATCGCGCCGGGCCGGATGGCAGTCCGGAGCAGGAAGCGCTGCTGGCCTGGCTGCGAGCGGAAGGGCTACAAGAGGCCGATATCGCGTTCTGGCAGACCCATGATCTTTCGGTACAGGCAGCGCTTGGCTATGCGGTCAGTAAGGGTGTCGATGTGAGGGTGCTGCTGTGGGATTGTATCGAACTTCCTATCGTTTCCGCGCACTACGATCCAAAAAGCGCTCATGAGCAACTTACGCAGGTTGGTGTGACCTGCATCCTCGATGACAGTTCGCGCGGCCTGTTGCATCATCCGGTCGAGTCGCTGCACCAGAAGGTCACAGTTGTAGATGGCGACATTGCATTCGTAGGCGGCATTGATCCCTTGATCGAGCTGGATGGAGATTACGACCGCTGGGATATGCCCATACATTCTTTTGCCTCTCCTTTGCGCCGCACGCGTGAGAATACCAGCCCACATCCCTGGCACGATGTGCATGCCATCATCGAAGGGCCGGCGGCCGGAGATGTTGAGCGCAATATCCGTGAACGCTGGAATGATGTGGTACAGCGCCATCACTGGGAAAACTCCTTACTCATACCGCAACATCCGCCCGCTGCCCCTTTGAAAAGCCCGATCATGGTGCAGCTGACACGCACCATTCCCGAACATACTTACAGTTTCGATCCTGATCCCGGTATCCAGGGGATCGCGCAATTGTATTCCAATGCGTTGAATAATGCGCAGCACTTCATCTACCTGGAAAACCAGTACTTCTGGTTACGCGCCTATACCGGAATCGATATTCCTCTGCTGGGCAACGAAAGCCCCGAGATGGAGCGCATTATCGTGGAGATAGGCGCGGCATTGCGGCGTGGCGCCAGCGTGGCTATCGTTCTGCCGGATCATCCCAATCTCGGTCGCGCTTTCACAGATGCCGGTCTCGCGCGGCTCAGGGCCGAGGCACCCGGAGCTGCGGCTCAAGGGCGATTACAGGCTTTTTGCCTGGGGACATACGCACAGCGCGAGGACGGTATGCATTACCGGCCTATCTATGTACACGCCAAGGTTGCTATTATCGACGATATATGGACGACCGCCGGCTCTGCCAATCTTAATAATCGCGGCATGCGTGATGATACAGAGATGAACGTTGCCACGCTCAATGCGGGCCTGGCGCTTGATTTGCGCCTGATGTTGATGGGCGAACACCTGGGATTGGTCAACGAGGACGATCTTTTCTTGCTCTCCCGCCTGCTCACCCACCAGCAACATGCGCCGGAGGAAATTGAACAGGGGCAGCGCATCTGGAACTATTTGAACGAAACGCTGGGCGATCCGGTGGTAGCGCTGCGTATGATGACCGAACGCGCGCAGGAAAATCTGCGCCGCTACAAAGCGAAACAGCCCCTGCAAGGGCAGCTCCTCCCCTATTTATCGGCGGAAGAAGCTGTGCAGCAGGGACTGAATTTCCGCGAAGAGCATGGCTGGCTCGAGGAGCCTTAACGGCTCCGAGGGGTATTGGGGCAGGAGCCAGGACGACCGCAAGGGTCGTCCTGGCGGGAAGTGTGGACCCGATAGATGATGAAACCCGGTCAGATCAGTTCAAAGTAGCGACGGCGGTCCCAGTTGGTGACAGCCTTTTCGTACTCTTTGACTTCCCAGCGGCGTGTCGCTACAAAATGCTCGACGAAATCCTCGCCCAGGGTCTCGCGGGCAAATGCGCTCTTCTCCAGCAGGTCGGTGGCCGCCGCAAGGTTGCGAGCAAGTGGGCGAATATGACCTCTTTCGATGGCCCTGGCAACGGTGGCTTCATCATAGGCATTGCCGTCGAGCCGCTCGGGTAATTCAAGCTTGTGTTCAATACCATAGAGCCCGCTGGCAAGCATGGCGGCGAAGACGAGGTAGAAGTTGGCATCCGCGCCAGGCACGCGATTCTCGATACGGATAGCGTGCGAGCCGTTATTGATGATACGAATCGAGCAGGTGCGGTTATCCATACCCCAGGTCGTGTTCAACGGCGCCCACGTTCCCTCGACGTAGCGTTTGTAGGAATTGATTATCGGCGCGTAGAGGGCCATGAGCTCCGGCAATTTTTCCAGCACCCCGGCCAGGAACTGCCGCATGGTCGCAGACATATGGCCCTCGGCGCTTTCATCCCAGAAGAGGTTGCGTTCCTGGTTGCGGTCCCACAGGCTCATGTGCGAATGGCCACTGCTGCCATCTTCCTGGTCGTTCCACTTCGCCATGAATGTCGCACAATAGCCCATCTGGTAGCAGATCTCCTTGACGCCGGTCTTGAAGAGCATTGTCCGGTCTCCGGCCGTCAGCGCATCGGCGTAGCGAATATTCATCTCGTACATGCCGGGGCCATGCTCGCGGTTGTAGCCCTCAATTTCAATATGATGTTCTTTCATCATGCGCGCAATGCGCCCCAGCAGTTGATCGTCGGCGCTCGACTGGCTGATCGAGTAGCAGTTGAAGCCAGGATTCAACGGCGTCAGGTTGGGGCCAAAGTCCTTCTCACGCAGCGACATCTGGTTTTCGCGGAAGAAGCGAAACTCCAACTCGGAGGCGGCCATGGCTTCATAGCCCATTGAACGCGCGCGCTCCAGTACGGTATTGAGTACATAACGCGGGGAGACGGTGACAGGCTCGCCATGCTCGGTCCAGACATCACAAATACAGGAAGCGATATTCTCTTCCCACGGCACAAGGGCAAGAGTGGAGAGATCAGGCTTCATGACAATATCGGCGAAGCCACGCTCCCAGTTACTTACCTTGAGATTGGGCAGCACCGTTTCCGCGATATCCCAGCCAAAGATCACGTCGCACTGCGCGAATCCTTCTTCCAACGAGTTCAGAAAGTGCTTTACCGCGACACGCTTGCCGCGAAAGACACCTTCGATATCAGGCGTGCCAATTTTGACGTACTGAATGTGGTTGTCATCAAGAAACTTTTTGACTTCAGCAATGTCCATGAGCCTGTTCATCCTTTCTTTTTACTCAGGGCAACGCGGGTGTTACCTCTTTCGTCCGCAATCACCGGCCGCGGACAGGGACAGCCGCGGTCCCTACTGGACGCAACACAGGTGTTGTTCCTTTCACTTTCAATCACCAGGAATACGCTTCAGGTCTACGATTTTCGAGACAAGGAATTTGCGCGCGTGCCTCATCAATGCGCGTCAGATCGAGGTCGGCCATAATGACTCCCGGCATATCTTGGGCCTGCGCTAGCACCAGACCCCACGGGTCCACAATCATCGAACGCCCGAAACACTGCTTGTTGGGTGGGTAAGCGCCAACCTGGGCTGGAGCGACGACATAGCAGAGATTTTCGATGGCGCGCGCACGCAGCAAGACTTCCCAATGATCGCGGCCGGTGTGCAGCGTGAAACCGGCGGGCATCAGCAGAATCTGCGCGCCACGCAGCGCCAGCAGGCGAGTGAGTTCGGGGAAACGCAGGTCGTAGCAGATAGCCAATCCAAAGGTGACGCCATCGATCTTCGCCGTGACGATTTCGTTCCCGGGCACGATGCGCTCGGATTCGTAATGCTTCTCGCCATTTGCCAGATTGACATCGAAAAGATGGATTTTGCGATAGCGAGCAACTATTCCGCCATCGCGGTCGATCAACACGGACGTGTTGTAAAACTTGCCGGCAATCTCAGGGTGGCGCTCGACGATGCTGCCGCCATGCACAATCATATTATGCCTGCGCGCCTTCTCCTGCAGGCGTTCGATAAAGGGGCCGGGGATACTCTGCGCAACTCCATCAAAACCGGAGTAGGGACCAAGATAGGACCAGTATTCGGGAAGGCTGGCGAATTGGGCACCCATTTGGGCCGCCTGATCGAGAAAACGCTCTACGTTGGCCAGGTTCTCAGCAGGATTATCCCGCGCGTTCAGTTGAATCACTGCCGTTTTTAGATGCATGATGCAGACTCCTTGCTCCCTGCAATCTTGAGCTTAATCGATGTTGGCAGAGTAGCACGCGAAACGCTTATCGTCAAGGGCAAAACCGCTACAGAATACAACGTCTTATCGTAACAGTTGACCAACCCAATGAAAAATAAAAAATTCCCCGCCGCTTTCCCTTCCCTTCGGCTTTTCGCGCGACAGGATGTATTTAGAAAAGTAGGCATTTCTCTGGCTAGCGGAGTTGTGTTATAATTCTCCCACAGGTACGGCTTGTTAGACCAGAGACGCGGTGTACTAGACTCACGTTAGGATCGGAGAACAGGGCTCTAACAGTAGTGAATATCTGGCTAGACGGAGATAATAGCCTTGCCATATAAACGCCCTCCACACGAACAGGATAATCAAGAACAAGAATCTTCAGGAACCGTTTATCCTGTTTCTCATAGCAGGCGCGTGGTCATCCCCAAACGACCGGCAATAGATTATTATACCGAGGATCATCCCGAAATTCCCACAATCAGACGGGCTACCCGCTACCTCGATCAGCAACAGAGCGATCAGCATCATCAAGGGACCTGGGAGACTGTATCTCGTAAAAAAGGCCTCAGCGAGGGTAGAGAGGTCGCCGAGCCGCCAACAAAAAAACGCGCCATGGCTCCTCCCAGGCAGAAGCAGGTACCCGATCTGGCATCCTCTCCTGCTCGCCAGGTTGCACATTCGCCGTCTAGATATACGAAGACTCAAAGAGCAAGTTCGCGCCAGTTTCGCTTTCAACGTTCGTACCTTGACCAGCTCTATGCGCTGCGCCACCATCCTGCCGTTATGATTATCGGGGCACTGGCATTAATTGTACTCGTTCTCACACCAATTCTTGTCAACGCCGGTCATTCTGCTACAAGCTTCCCTCAGGGAAACACACAGAATGGGCAGTCTACTCCTGGTATTTCACAGGCGCCACTGAACGCGCACGAACTCGTCATTATGCCGCAGGATACTGATCACCCTGCTCCACCCGTCTTCGCGCAATCCGCCTACCTGCTGGACGCGGATACAGGCGTTACCCTGTACGCTTACAACCCTTTCACACATCTACCTATGCTGAGTACAACGAAATTGATGACAGCCGCCCTGGCCATCGAACACGGCAATCTTGATCAGAAAATCACTATCAACGCTGCCATGGAACGCGATATCAGCCAGTTGAGCGCCGATAGCGCCCTGTTTGGCGTTAAAAAAGGTGAAACCTACACGCTCCGCGACCTGCTTTATGGCCTACTTTTTGTTTCCGGGAATGATGCCGCGATTGTGATAGCCGATGCGCTTGCGGGTAATCTACAAAATTTTGTCGCCGAGATGAATCAGAAAGCGCACCAGCTCGGCATGAACGACACGCACTTTATGAACCCGCACGGGCTCTTGCAAGCGGGCCAGTATTCCTGCGCTCACGACCTGGCAATTCTGGGCAGATATAGCATGAGCCTGGCGGTTCTGCACAAGATGAGCGGTGAGACAGTGCATCAGATTCCACAGGGAGGAAATCATCCGGTGCGGATACTACTCAACGAGAACCAGTTTCTATGGTGGTATCCAGGCACAGATGGTGGAAAAACAGGTTATGATGGGCTATCCGATTTCATCCAGGTGATGTCGGTTACCCGCAACCATCACCACCTGATTGGAGTCGTGATGCATACCATTGACTGGTGGACCGATATGCGCGACTTGATGAATTGGGGCTTCGATTCATTCAAATGGATTTCACCTCACGATATAGATTCGCCCGGCAACCCCATTCCTTACGATAACCTGTGGAACTACTTCGCGCGTGACAAGCAGACGAATACCATACCGACCGCGGATCACGGTCGCTACTACATCTACACAGGCTACAGCATCTCCGGCCCGATCATGGCCTATTTTGATAAACATGGTGGCCTTGGCACTTTTGGTTATCCGGTAAAGCTTCCTACGCTCTCCAGCGGACCCAGTATTGGCCAGCAGTTCCAGCATGCCGTTATTCAGTGCGATCTGACATCAAATGTATGCCAGTCAAGCTTGCAAACCTGATTTTCGTTTTACGCGGCGAGCAGCATACAAGTTGCAGAGAAACTACTTTTTCCCGTTGGCACTACACGCCATTACGGCTGGCATGTCCACTCGCGCCAGCCGTAACCAGCGCGCACAAAGATTTCCTGAGCCGCGACGATATTGGACCAGGCGTCATAAGGAGAATTGGCCGCCTCTGAAGTTCCATCCCATGTACCTGGATAGAGTATCTGAAAAACGCCGGCTGCATGACTTCCACCAAAGTACAGCGAATTGGCGGCATTCGGATTGAGGCCAGACTCGCACATTGCAACATTAAATGTAGCCCGAACGTACTGCTTTTTACTACAGACAGGCGGATATAGAGCCAGAAGTTAAGACGGCACTTGTCGCCTGTTGTCTGTTTTGTTATACTGCATGCGGTACTGAAATGAATTTAATTGGCGAGGTCTTATGCTAAAAGACAATGTGGATATCAATGAGAGCGAGCTTGATAAAGTAGCGGGTCAAAGTAAAACCCCGCCCCAAAACTCCTCTGCGCAGAGCGAAAAAACCATTACACCTCTAGGCAGAGCGCGTCTTTCTCTGGCTATTTCAGCGGGAAAACTGGCCGGGGCCTCGGGGCGCTTGCTGCGTATAGGCGGCGGAACGAGCCTACCGGGAATGATCGCGCGGCGCATCGACCCGAACGTACTGAAATCAGTTATCGGCACAAGTACGGCGAAGAAAATCGTGATCACCGGCAGCAACGGCAAAACCACGACTGCTCGCATGACTGCGGCCATAGCGAAGCAAGACGGCAAACGCATCTCGCATAACCGCACGGGCTCCAACTTGCTGCAAGGAGTGACCTCAGTTGCCGTCAACTTTGCCAACATTTTCGGGCAACTGGATAGCGATGTATTGCTGTTTGAGATCGACGAGGGCACGATGGCGCTGGCAGTACCTGAGATTTCGCCCGACGTAGTAGTAATTACCAATATCTTTCGCGATCAACTGGACCGTTATGGCGAAATTTACTCGGTGGCCAGGGCATTAAATGAGGTGCTTGAAGACCTGCCGGAAACGGCCACGATCCTGTTGAATGGCAATGATCCACAGGTCGCCAACTTTGGGCAGCATGCGAAGGCGAAGCGGCTCTTTTTCGGACTGGAAACGACGGAGGTCGGAACTCCTGTGCCTGAACAATCCGCGGATGTCATTCGCTGCATCCATTGCCAGGAAGACTTGCTCTACGAGGTGGCCTACATGTCACACCTCGGCATTTACCGCTGCCCCAATTGCGGCTACACGCTGCCCAAACTCGATATCGCGGCCACCTCTGTCAAGCTGGCCGGCGATGGGCAAGGACCGACACATGTAGAACTGCGCACGCCTCGGGGACCTATGACACTGGATATACCGTTGCCAGGGCTGCATAATGTCTATAATGCGGCAGCGGCTATCGGGGCCTCACTGGCAGCCGGCCTGGACAAAGAGAAGATGCCGGCGGCACTGGCCGGCATTCAGCCAGCTTTTGGTCGTCTAGAAAAGATTCAGGCTGGAGACGCGACAATCTACCTCTCCTTCGTGAAAAATCCGACTTCTTTCAACTTGATGCTGCGCCTGATAGCCAGACATCCTGGTCAAAAACATCTCTTGCTGGCCGCCAGCCACACTCTTGTAGATGGTGAAGATTTTTCCTGGCTATGGGATGTCGATATCGAAGAAATCGCGCCGTCTATTATGGATGTAGTGTGCAGTGGCAACAAGCCGGAGGAACTGGCGATGCGTCTGAAATACGCCGATGTAGCAGTAGAGAAGATACATATCATTGTCGATCGCGAAGCTGCCCTGGATGCTGCCCTCAAGAACGCCGGGCCTGGTGGAACACTCTATATCCTGTGCAGCTACACCCCCACGCACGAATTTCGCCGCATTATGCAGAAGCGTGGGTGGGTGAAGCATTTCTGGGAGGAGTAATGGGAGAGGAGCAGTTAACGCTGGTTTGGAGAGAGTGGGGGGAAGTCATGATTAACTGCTCCTCTGGTTAATACGTATGGACTATCTATAAAGTTGTAAAATGACTGGTTGTTGAGTTTTTATTCTCTATGGATTACGAAGCAATGTGGCTTGACCCGCAAAGCGAGATGGTGAACACTATCTCGCTGGCGGCATCTCGCGTGACGGGTCTTTATAAAGATTTTTCTGTGAGAGGATGCAATTGGAATGAGCGAGCAAATACAGGATACCGGCATGGTACTAAAAATCGGCCACCTTTATCCAACGCTGATGAGTGTCGCTGCCGACCGCGGCAATCTTTTCTCAATCGAGAAACGCTGTCAATGGCGCGGCATCCGGACAGAGGTCGAGCCAATTTTTGTGAAACAGACGCCCGATTTTACTCAATATGATCTGATACTGTTCCATGGAGGGGCCGACCGCGAAATGGAGCTGGCCTCGCGCGATATTCAGGCCAAGGCACCATCTCTACGTGAGGCCGCGGAATCAAATACTGTTTTTCTCAGCGTATGTGCGGGTTTTCAATTGCTGGGGCATTATTACAAACCGTTTCAAGGGCCAGAACTCAAGGGAGTCGGCCTGCTCGATTTCTATACCGAAGCCGGCGATACTCGTTTCATGACACACATGGCGATGGAATGTGAGTTGGGGCAGCTGGGAAAGAAGGTGCTGGTAGGCTATGAAAACCATAGCGGCCGGACCTATCTTGGTTCCAACGTGAAGCCCCTCGGGAAGGTGATCGTCGGATGGGGTAACAACGGCAAGGACGGCTTCGAGGGAGCGGTCTATAAAAATGTGTTTGGCACCTACCTGCATGGGCCGGTGCTGCCCAAAAACCCCTGGTTCACTGATTTCCTGATTGAACGGGCGCTGGAACGGCGCTACGGGAGGGTCGAACTGGCCCCTCTGGACGATGAGGTAGAAAACGCCGCCCACGAGGCCGCATTAAAACTGGCAATGCAGTTCAAGGGTACGATGTCGGCGATTGAAGCCACTCCATGGAAAAGGTGATGCTGCTCAAACGCTCATATATCAAACTTTGTTTGCTTCTAGCTCTCCTACTACTAACCCTCATTGCCTGCGGTGTTCCATCCGTCACTATTAATGGAACGCCGGTGACCTCCTCTGCTCAGGCGACGGCTACAGCCTTGAATGTGTGGAATAATGCCGGGCCAGGCGTACAGGTGCGCTATGAAAACTGGAAGAGCCCGGCAGGCGATGATGATACTGTTACGATTGTGCGTTTTGACCCGCACGATATTAGCTTAAGCGTTGGTTACCAGCCTGATCAGCCGATGCTGCTGAGCCAGTGGATGCAGCATGAGAAGGCTACGGCAATCATCAATGGAGGATACTTCGACGATCAGGATCATGCCACGGCGCTGGTTGTCTCAAACGGGCACGTCTTTGGACAATCCTACCAGGGGTTTGGCGGTATGCTCTCGGTAAATGCCCAGGGAACCATCAGTCTGCGTTCGCTGCGCCAGCAACCCTATGACCCAGATAGCGAGCAGTTGCGGCAGGCCACACAATCATCCCCTATGCTTGTCCTGGATGGCAAGCGCACGCAGTTTGATGCCGATGCATCGATGACACCGCGCAGCGTTGTCGCAACAGATAAACAGGGGCGGCTGCTGTTCATTGTCAGCCCGGGCCAGGTGTTCTCGCTGGACGAGCTTGCCGACCAACTCGTCGACTCTGACCTCTCGATCTACAACGCGCTCAATCTAGATGGCGGAGCCTCTACTGGATTGTATGTGAATGGGGGGAAGCAGCATGTAGCGATTGATTCGAGCGCCATGCTGCCCATCGTGATTATTGTCAGAATGAGAGCCTCTTAAACACCGGCTCAGGAATCATCTTCACAATCAGCATAATATAGCGCCAGAACCACGGCAGATACACCACTTCCTTTTTTTTCTGCATGGCTTGATAAATGCCCGCGCCTACTTTGCTCGGGCTGGCGAAAAGCAGGCCCTTTTTCAAGGAGGCGGTCATGGGCGTATCGACCAATCCTGGCTTCACAGTGATCACCGTTACGCCAGTGCTGGAGAGCCGTCCACGCAAACCGGAAAGAAAAGCGGTCACCGCGGCCTTGGCAGAGCCATACACATAATTGCTCTTGCGGCCACGATCACCAGCAACCGAGGATACGACGGCGATACAACCTCGTTTCTGCTGCTCAAAATAATTGGCCAGCAGGGTTAACAGCGAGATGACGCTCGTACAGTTGGTGGTAAACTCCTTCAACGTTTCTGAGACGCTGTGTTCGCTCTTCTGTTGATCTCCTAGCGTGCCGTGAGAGATCAATACCGCATCCAGGCCATCGAGCGCAAGGACGGCGGCGTCAACGAGTTCTTCGTGACGCTCAAGCTCGTTGACATCCAGCAGGAAGGTTTCTGCACGTTTCGCTCCGCGTACTTTGAGGTCGTTACTCACATCCTGCAGTTTTTCGGTGTTGCGCGCGACCAGAAAAAACTCGGCGCCGTCCCTGGCGAAGCACTTTGCCGTCTCATGGGCAATAGCCGACGTTGCCCCTACAATCATCATTTTCATGCTATTTCACCATCGCCAATTTGTTCGAAGAACTCACCCGCCGCCAGAAACTGGAGGAGAAGTGGGGATCAACATAGTGCGAAAATTCTTCCCAACGTGGGAAAAAGGCCTGGAAGCTCTCGGCGCTCATACGCGCGTCTTTGGCCGGATAAACCGCTCCACCGCTCTGGCGCACGATTGTATCGAGGTCATCAAGCAATCTCAGCGTCTTCTGGCCCCCATAGGCAAAATCCAGGGCCAGCGTCAATCCTGGCCGTGGGAAGGAGAGCATGCCGGGAGATTGTCTATCGCCAAATTTCTTGAGTACGGTCAGGAATGATCCTTCGCCTGAATGCCGGATGCGGGCAAGGATTTCTCGCATCGCATCATACGCGACAGCAAACGGAACCACGAACTGGTACTGCAAGAAGCCGCGCTTGCCATACATGCGATTCCACTCATGAATGGAGTCGAGCGGATAGAAGAATGGATCATAGGGAATGGTTTTGTGGACCTTTTTACTCAGTTGGACATGATAATACAGTTCATTGAACGATTTGACAGTGAGCGTGTTCAAGACGAAGGAGGGGAAGTTGAAAGGCAAAGCCAATGGCAGGCGCTTTTTCACCGGCTTTGCGGCCAGTTCGCGAGACGTATTGTGGTTGCCGCGCATGAATATGCCCCGGCACAGATTATCGCCACCGATCAGGATATCGACCCAGGACATAGTGTACTCGTAATCCTGGTCAGATTCGGTCGAGATGGCAAAAAATTCGTCAAGCGAGGCGAAACGGATATGGTCCATGTCTATGTATGGGTTGACGATGGGCTTCAACTGAATTTCGGCCCACAGGATGATGCCGGTGAGACCGAGGCCACCGATGGTCGCCTGGAAAAGCTCACGATTTGCGTCTGGAGAACAGATAAGGCGCTGGCCGTTGGAGCGCAGTAATTCAAAACGGGTGACGTGACAGCCGAAAGTGCCAGCACGATGATGATTTTTGCCATGAATATCATTAGCGATGGCTCCGCCGACCGAGACAAACTTCGTCCCGGGCGAGACCGGCAAAAACCAGCCGCGAGGAACCATAACATCGAGGATTTGCGCAAGCGATACTCCCGCTTCACAGCGTAACAGTCCCTTCTCCTCGTCGAAAGAGATAAAGCGCTGCAGGTGGCTGACATCGATGGAGATACCGCCCTCATTGAGACAACTATCCCCGTAGCTGCGACCATAGGCGTATGGCAACACCGGTTCGTGAAACTCCGCCAGGTCGAGCAGTTCGTTGCGCCAGTATATTGTCTTGATTTCGCTCGATGCAATTTTTGGATAGCGGCCCCAGGACTGGGGCTGATTCGTTTTCTTCCGAGAAAGCATAATGTTGATGTACTACCTCTAAGTTATTTCGTAGAGCATGAGCAGGCTTCTTGCCACTGCATAGTATAACGTATTATGAGAAGATACAGGCACGAAAATAGCCGAAAGGATGCCAAAATGCATGCCGTGATCTTTGCGGGCGGGACGTTGCGAGCGGGAAAAGCGATAGAGACGGCCATCGCCTCAGCAGATCTTGTGCTCGCCGCGGATAGTGGGGCCGCGACCGCGTTACATTATGGTATTCATCCTGCGATAGTCGTTGGTGATTTCGACTCGCTTGGAGCTTTACCCTTGCGGGAATTGCAAGAGCGAGGCAGTCAGATTATCCAGGCGCCCGTTGAGAAAGATGAGACCGATACAGAACTGGCCATCGATACCGCGATAGAGCATGGAGCAACCAGTATTACCTTACTGGGAGCTTTAGGAGGCGCACGCTTTGATCATACAATGGCGAATATCATGTTGTTAGCCGCATATGAGGACGTTCCGATACGGATTGTGGATGGGGCGACGGTGTGCTGGTTACTGCGCGGGCCTGGAATCTCTGCTATTGAGGGAAATAGCGGCGACCTTCTCTCACTGATTCCTCTAATGAACGAAGCTCAGGGTGTGCGAACCAATGGTCTTTACTATCCTTTGCGTGGCGAGACGCTTCATTTTGGCAGGCCACGAGGCGTGAGCAACGTTTTGACGGCAGAAAAAGCTGAAGTGTCTTTGGAGCAGGGAATGCTGCTCATCATTCATACGAACATACAGGAACTTGAGGACTGATTGCTCATCTTTGACGATTTATTTCCCACTACCCGTTCAAATTGCAAGTACTGCGTTCCTGAACACTTGCAATTTGAACGGGTACAATAAGTCCCTGCTTTACTCGAGGACAGCGCGAACACGCTGCACACCCTGACCGATATTTTCCGCTTTGAGTATGCGGAAGTGTCCCATGGCGCCGGTATGCTGGACGTGCGGGCCTCCACAGACCTCCATGGAGTAATCGCCAATTTTATAGACTTTGACCAGATCGCCGTAGCGCTCACCGAAGAAGGCTAGCGCGCCTTGATCGAGCGCCTGCTGCAAGGGCATCACCTCCATAGTAACCGGCAAATCGCGTTGAATTTGCCGGTTGACAATATCTTCTACACGCTTGATCTCGCCGGAAGTCAATTTTGTGGGGTGCGAGAAGTCGAAGCGCAGGCGTTGAGGCGTGATATTGCTGCCCATCTGATGCACATGCGTTCCCAGCACGTCGCGCAACGCCTGCTGGAGCAAGTGAGTCGCGGTATGCAACTGCGTCGTCCGCTCGCTATGGTCGGACAGACCGCCCTTGAACTTTTCGGTGTTGGCCTGGCGCGAACGCTCCTGGTGCTGCTTGAAAAGCGTGTCGAAGCCCTCAAGATCGGCAGTTAGCCCACGCTCCTGAGCCAACTCCGCCGTCAAGGTTGGTGGGAAGCCGAAGGTATCAAAAAGGCGGAAGACAACCTCTCCGGGTACAACCGCCTGGCCTTGCTTACGCAATCCCTGCTCGACTTTCTCGAATTCACGCAGGCCACGTGCCAGCGTGCGCCCGAAGCGCTCTTCCTCGCGCGTCAACTCGCTGGCGATGCTTGTCCGGTGATGATCCAGTTCTGGATAGATTGATCCATAACGCTCGATCACTGCCTGCGCAACCTCAGCCGTGAACGCTCCGGATATGCCGAGCTCATGGCCGCAACGCACAGCACGTCGGATCAGGCGACGGCAAATGTAGCCCTGTTCGACATTGCTGGGCGTCACGCCGTCAGCGATGAGAAATGTTACCGCTCGCAGGTGATCGGCGATAATGCGCACCAGGCGCTGCTCTTGCTCAGGCTCTATCTGCACTTTACGGCCCTGGCGTGTCCGTAGCTCATGGATGCGCTGCACAATGGGTATAAAGAGGTCGGCCGAATAGACATCCTCGGTTCCAAGCACGACGCAGAGGGTGCGCTCCAATCCCAGGCCCACATCGATGTTGCGCTGCTTGAGCGGCTCAAACGTACCCTGAGCCGTCTTGTTATATTGCATGAAGACGTTGTTGCCGATCTCGATGTATTTGCCGCAACTACAGCCGGGCCGGCAGTCGGGGCCATGCTTTGGAAGGCCGGTATCATAGAAGAGTTCGGAGTCGGGGCCGCAGGGACCGGTGGTACCGGCAGGCCCCCACCAGTTGTCCTTTTTTGGCAGGTAGTAGATGCGCTCCTGCAGAATGCCGAGCTGCAGCCAGATGCGCGCCGCCTCATCATCGCGGGGAGCATCGTTATCGCCCGCGAAGACCGTGACCGAGATGCGTTCCTGATCCAATCCGAGCACCTGGGTGAACCATTCAAGCGTCCAGCGCTGCGAATCCTGCTTCCAGTAGTCGCCGAGAGACCAGAAGCCCAGCATCTCAAAGAAGGTGTTGTGGCTGATATCACCAACTTCTTCGATATCATCGGTGCGCAGGCACTTTTGTACATTCGTGAGCCGCCTCCCAGCCGGATGGCTCTCGCCCAGCAGGTATGGGACGAGCGGCTGCATGCCCGCGCTGATAAACAGGGCGGTTGGATCGTTTTCAGGCACCAGCGGGGCCGAGGGAATGATAGTATGCCCGCGCTCTGCAAAGAAGCTCAAGAATGATTGACGCAGTTGATCTCCGCTCATACTGCTCTTGCCTACTGTGTTGCTTACATTGTTGATTGCCATGTCTTTCTACTCCTTTTTGTCTGAGAGTCTTCTTCGTCGCTATGACGGCGCGAGCATTGCAGGCTGCACACAAACAAAAAGCCCGCCCCGACATCGGTTCGGGGCGGGCCTGATCTTTGCGTATATAGCCCGTGGTACCACCCTGATTGGAAGCGCGCTTTCAAGCAAAATGAAGCGCAGGTTTCCCACTCTACAGGCACGGAACATGATATGTTTTACCAGTTAGTTTTCTACAAGACTTTCTGACAAAAACGAGACATGCTCGATGCCCTGCTCTACGATAACGGGGAGCTTCCGGCAAGAATTACTGGCTGCTCGAAGTCTTATTATTATGTCGAGTAGCGTTCGTTCCGCGCCGCGATCCGGTGGACTCTGTACACCGGATCAGAGGGTGGCTTTCCACGCGGTGCAAGCTGCCGGGCTTTCACCATCCCCGGTTCGCTGTCACTTTCACCAACGCGTTTTTGTCCCTCGCAGCGACTTCTAGTATGCGATATGTCAAGTATATGCTGGAAAGAGGAGAGTTGTCAAGGAAAAAATATGACTCAGGGTTATTCAAAAGCCGAGCGTATACAAACGCCTTCGGCAGCGACAGGGAGGGGCAAGCCGCTGTCCCTACCGGCTTCCATGATGTGACGGGCCTGGACTCGACTTTTAAATCACCCTGAAATATAGCAAGTATTACAATTAGAGAGTTAAAACATACCCCACTACCTCATACCCGCGTCCCAACTTCCCTTTATCAGGCAAATCGCTCAACCATTCCCAATGCGCCTCTTGCAGTACCGAGAAGTTTTCTCGCACCAGGTCTGGCAGGATGCGAGGGACCAGTGGGATAGCGCGGCGTTGTTCGATATCGCGTTCAAAAACAAAGCCGCGCATATCAGTGAGCAAGCAGGCAAGGCCTCCTGTATCCAGCAATTCGCGCATCAGGCGCAGGTGTGCCTGCATGACTCGCACGCGAAAAGACTGGGCCGCGTCCTGGTAGCGGCGGTGGCGTTCCTGCTCTTCCAGGATGGTTGGGGCAAGGAGTTGTATATGATCGAGCATATCAAGGAGCGGATAGCTGAAGAGCTGGCTCAGAATGAGTGAGCTCACCACCACGCCAAATTCGCTCGCGGCAAGGCCCTTTATCGCAGGTGGGTCAGGAATGGAACATTGTTCTAAGCAGCAAGCAGCAGCATCGAAAATCTCATTCGCTCCCTGGGATACGAGCTTTTCCCACGGCTGCTGTTCAATCAAACACTTCAGGTTGATGCTGATACCGCCGCTGATATCGCATACTAGCAAACGCACGCGCCTGCGCAGCATGGGAGATATGAGTTCGTCCCTACCCTGCTGCATGGACGCACGATCAAGATCGGCCAGCACGACCTCATCGGAGTCGCGGGCCAGGTCGGCCAGGGGAATTTCTGTGCATGCTCCGGCCCCCAGCACAAGTGTACTGGGAGATGTGCTGGATGGGCGCAGTTGAAGCGCGTGAAGCATGAGCGCTGCCGATTGTTCGAGATGTTGCGGACTGTGCTGCCGCAGCCATGCTCTTCGCTGCGCTCCCTGTGTATGGATGTTATTGTAGGTCAGGGTGTCGATGCGCACCTGGCCTACCTCCCGGTATATTCTGGCTTGCGTTTTTGCAGGAAGGCCTGCACGGCATTGTGGTGATCCTGCGTCTCGAAAGCAACGTCCTGGAGTTCACCTTCGAGCTTGAGCGATGCCTGGAGATCAACTTCTGCCGACGTATAGATAAGTTTTTTAATCAGGCCGTAAGTAGTGGTTGGTCCATTTGCCAGGCGTTGAGCGAGCGCTTTTGTGGCTTCTTCAAACTCTGCCAATGGCACGCATTTGTTGACAAGGCCAATGCGCTCGGCCTCTGGGCCGCTCAGCTCATCGGCCAGCATTGACATCTCCATAGCTTTACCGGTTCCGATCAAGCGCGTCAGGAAAAATGCGCCGCCACCATCGGGAACAAGGGCAATGCGAGCGAAGGCTTCGATAAAGCGCGCGTTATCGGCGGCGATGCGCAGGTCACAGGACAGCGCGATATTGCAGGATATACCGGCGGCGACTCCCTGCACCGCGGCAATGACGGGCTTGGGCATATTGCGTATAGCGAGGACGACGCGATGATATTTCTGCAGGTGCTCGCTCACCTTAAGAATTTCCTGGCTAGAACGCCGTTCAGTGAGACTTCTCAGGTCTTGTCCCGAGCCGAATGCTCGGCCCGCGCCGGTGAGAACGACGCAGCGCACACTTTCGTCCTGGGCCGCAGCTTCGATAGCTTCGGTCAATTCCGCCAGCATGATTTCATCGAAAGCGTTGAGCACCTGCGGGCGATTCATGGTGATGGTGAGTACGCCGCCATCCTGTTGAATGAGCAACTCCTGGAAATCGGTTCGCATCGAGGCCTCCTTCTGATCAAGTATCAACAGTTATAAATACTCTAAAAATTCTTCAGCAGTAACTCTCGCCTGCCTTAAGATACCACGCAGTGTACCTGCCGCCAGTTCACGATGAAGTGGCACCACACATGTTATCCCTCCTTCAGAAGTTTGCCTCTGAAGTACAACGTGACTACCATGTTGTCTAATCGCTACAAAACCGAGGCGTTGCAAAACTCGAATCATCTCCTTACCTGAAACTACAGGTAATTTAGGCGGCATATGTCGCCTCGAAAGTGGTTACTAATGGTCGACCAGTATCAGGCAATGATGCCTCTTGCAGGTAGAGTTCGGTAGCTTCCTTTAGATTAGCGACAGCCTCTTCAATAGAATATCCTTGACTAACAGTTCCCACTTCTGGACATTCTGCAACATATATGTCCCCCTCTTTGTGAATAACCGCCGTAAATGTTCGTACAGCCATCTTGAGGTCTCCCTTCTGATTCTATCTAATATTGGGTATATCCAGCATCAAGACTTCGAGCGCGACGCGCGCATTGACGTTCTGATCGAGCGCCTCGGTGGTACGCAGGATAGCGCGCACCACGTGCCGGGCTTCGGATGCGCCAATCTTCGCGGCCTGCCTCTGTAGCTGGTTACGCATATCTACATTGACGATCAGATCAAGGCTGTTGTTCGCTGCTAATACCATATCACGCCACCACAGCAACCACAACTCAAGTATACCACGTAGCTTGTCGCTATCGGCGCTGAGACGCTGGGCCAGGTCAAAACGTTTCACCCTGCTTAAGGTAGGCAGTGTTGCTAGAGTATCCAGCTGCGTCTTGCGTTCAGCCAGCATCTCTTCATCCTCTATGGCCTGTATTGCCCAGCCCATACGACCTGCAGCGAGAGCAGCGATTAAAGTGGCTTCATCCGGATCGACCTGCCATTGTTGCTCTAAAGCGGTTTTGATCTGCGAGGTGGTCAAAAGGTGCATCGGAACTTGCTGCACACGCGAGAGGATAGTCGGCAGCAACAGGCCGGGATCGGGTGCTGTGAGCAACAGGACGACATCGGGTTCAGGCTCCTCGAGCGTCTTCAAGAGACAATTGGCGGCATCCAGGTTCATCTCATGCATGCCTTCGATGATAAAGATATTGCGACGCCCCTCTAATGTCCTGCGGGCCGAATCGCTTTGCAGCGCGCGTACCTGTTCAATGAGGATGAATTGCCTACCCTGGGGCCGCGAGATGTAGTGCACGTCGGGATGGTTGCCATGTATGACCTTGCGGCAGGAAAGGCAGGTATTGCAGGGATTCTGTGGCGTGATAGTGGGATCGGGTCCGCCCGTACATAAGAGCGTCTGGGCGAATCGACGCGCAAGCAGTGTTTTGCCAATATGTTCGGGGCCGGTGAACAGATAGGCATGACGTACCCGCTGCGCCGCCAGTATACGGCGCAGGGTGTTGATAGAATGCTCGTGACCGGCGATATTCCAATCGAATGGTGATAGTTCCCGTGATGCTTCGCTCATATGGTCATCCTAGCAGAAACGAACTATAATGGCAAGACTACTGCATCCCCAGCATTCCCCAGGACGAGGATTGCCACCGTGGACACAGGGGCGCGAGGGACTCTCCGCTACGCTCAGAAGCCTTGCCCAACCTCTGGGGAATCGCCATCTGCCAGAGTTTTGAATGTCCCCTACAACAATGGTATACTAGGTATATGAATTCCCATTTCAGCTATCTGACCCATTTAGAGTGCAGTCTGTGCCATCTTGAATATAATGCGGACCAGCTACATACTGTTAGTCCCTGCTGTGCGCGGCCATTGCTGGCACGTTATGACCTGGCCACTATCGCGCGCGACCTCTCGCCCACCGAAATAGCACAACGCGAGACGACAATGTGGCGCTATCATGAACTGTTACCGGTGCGCGAAGCGCGGCACGTCTTAACGCTGGGAGAGGGAATGACGCCGCTATTGAAGGCCCCTCGACTGGCGCCGGAAGGTAGAGAGCGCGAAGCTTGCATTCTCATCAAGGACGAGGGACAGAATCCGACGGGTAGTTTCAAGGCACGGGGCATGTCCGCTGCCATTTCACGTGCTTTTGAACTGGGAGCAAGCGGCGTGGTAACCCCGACCGCCGGAAATGCGGGGGCGGCGATGGCCGCATATGCGGCGCGTGGTGGTCTTCCGGCATACATAGTTGCACCAGAAGATGCTCCCGAATCGTGTATAGAGCAGGCAAGCTTGTATGGTGCCGAGGTAAAGCTTATACCGGGCCTGATCAGTGACGCCGGTCGTCTTGCTGCGGACGTTGCCTGGCAGCGCGGCTGGTTTAATGTCGCAACGCTGCGAGAGCCGTATCGCGCCGAGGGGAAGAAAACCATGGGGCTGGAACTGGCGGAGCAGCTTGGTTGGCGATTGCCCGATGCAATTATCTATCCGGCGGGCGGTGGTACCGGTATTGTTGGTATGTGGAAAGCTTTTGCCGAATTGCGTACTCTGGGCTGGTTGAAAGAAATGCGCATGCCGAAGATGATTATTGTGCAGGCGGAGGGCTGCGCTCCCCTGGTGCGCGCTTTCCAGAATGGGCAGGATGAGGCCGGAGCATGGCCGGCACACGAGGCACAAACACAGGCGGCAGGACTGCGCGTGCCTTCGGCTATCGGGGACCGCTTGATTCTTTCAGCGGTACGTGAAAGCGGGGGAACGGCCATCGCGGTCAGCGATGAATCTATGGTAGAGATGGCACGCTATGCCGCTCGACGTGAAGGCATATTAATCTCGCTCGAGGCGGCCGCGACTATCGCGGCCTACCACAGGCTGATAGCCGGGCGGTTTTTAGAACCTGGAAATGAAACCGTCCTTTTCTTTACGGGGAGCGGTTTAACGGAAGTAGGTAAATACTCCTGACAAATGTCGGCTACACCACAGTATTTACTGTACAAATATGTTATGCTACAGAAGGAAATATTATTGAAGCTATCCTTGCAGAGGAATGTTTATTCTTGGACTCATCTATGAAAAGCAGATAAGGTTGATGTAACCAATGGACACTTCTATCCGTCTCTACAACTCGAATAGCAGATTGCGTTCACTGCTGAACGATGAACCTCAGGCTCGTCCTACTGTCCCCTTGCAGGACGAGGAGAATGAGCTTGCGGAAGTGTCAGTGAGCGAGGATGAGCGAGCAACTGGTTTGCTCGAGGCGCGGTCTGTAGCAGTACCGCAGGAGCAGGCGCAGCGGGTAGATGTGGCAGACTTTGAAGCGATCTTTCTTCGTTTTCAAGGGCCTATCACAAATTTCATCTACCACCTGATCGGCAATCGCGAACAGGCGTATGATCTTGCACAGGATGTGTTTGTAAAGGCATATAAGGCGCTGTTGGGAGGGACAGTGGTGCAGCCGGGGGCATTATCGGCCTGGCTGTATCGCATCGCGGCCAACACAACGACAGATAGCTTGCGCAGGCGGCGACTGATCTCCTGGCTACCGCTCTCCTTATTCAATGAGGACCGCGGCATCGGCGCAGGCGTCCTCTCCGACTCTGGAGGCGTCGCGTCAGAGAGCTTTACCAGCAACAACGATGATGGCGCGGGTGAGGCACGCAGCAATTCTATCAGTTCATTCTATGAGCGTGGAGGCTACGATGGCGGGCGATTCGAGAATCGCGTCGCAGACCGTGAAATCGTCGAGCGCATCTTTAAGCAATTGCCACCTAAATATGCTGTCTGCCTCTGGCTCTACGAACATGATGGATTGTCTTGCGCGGAGATCGCGGAGGTGCTGGGCATCAGTGCCTCAGCCGTAAAAATGCGCTTAATGCGGGCACGGGAACGCTTTATTACGTTACATCAACAAGAGGTGGGTGACGAGTGAACTGTATTCAGGCGCAGGCAATGCTTGCCGCGTATCGTGACTTGAAAAAAGAGGATGTAGATACTCTCGAATTGGATGTGCATTTAGAGCACTGCGCATCCTGCCGCGAGGCGCTTGCTCGCTTCAGTTTTATCGGCGAGCAAGTTCGTTCTTTGCCGGTGATAGAGACGCCGCCTGAGATGCATACCAGTCTCATGCGCACACTGGCAAAAGAGCAACTACGGCATATGCAACGGTCCGCGCCTGGAGCAGTCTCCACGCCTGAATTTCTGAGACCTTATCTTCAAGAACAATCCCGAACCCCTCATGTTCCGGCATCTATCAGCGCACTTTCGAGCGCACAAACCGGCCCACTGCCTATTATTCGCGCAAAAACCAGGTCTCGCCATATGCGGGTGAACCAGTTCGCGGTCCTTGGTATTGCCGCTATGTTTCTCATGCTTTTGATGATGAGTGGTATAACCTCGCTACTCCTGCTGGCACATAGCAATTCTCAGGTAGCCAGCACTGTCAATACTGTTGGTAGTAAGGCGGGCCAGAGTATCGTCCAGCAAAGTGAACTTACGACTCTTAGATACACGACGAGCACGGTTTACCAGAATGTCGTCAGCGCAACAGCCGTTGGCAACGACATCTACTACACGGCATATAGCAATGACGCGACAAATGAGTGGATGCTGGAAAAGTTAGATCGCACAACGATGCAGAGCACGAATTTGCTTGCGAATGCCAGTACACATCCGCTGATTGTGCTGGGGGCGAATAATGACTGGCTGGTCTGGCTGCAATATGACGATCTCAAATCGGCATTCAAGGGTCATCTGCCCAATGGGAGTCTTTCCTTGAATCTCCATGCCTGGAGCCTGCACTATCTCGCTCTTACGCCGCAGGCCATTACATCAAAGGGGAAATCCAGCGGGGGCGCGATCAATCTGACCCCTACGGCATCCCAGGGGAGTACAGGCGATTCCGTCTCATTTCCGGCACAACTGCCGCCCTTGATAAAAGGCGTGTTTAATCGTAGTACAGCTCCTCTACTGGCTTCCTCGCCGGTGCAGGGCGTGTGGTTCATTCAGAACAGTTTGCTTGTGGCAATGATCGATACTACTGGTACATCCCGTCTCCTGCGCTTCGAGCTGGATACGAATGACGCCCCGGCTTCCGTGAAGGTGATGGCAACAGCCCCAGCCGGTGAAATACTCGCCTCGCCAACGGCGAATAGTGATGGCAGTCAGATTTTCTGGTCTGAGGAATGGCTTTCCCAGGATGGTAACCTGCACAGCAACATCTGGATACAGCAAATGCTCGACACTCAACCGCAATCGCGAGGCAAAGTGGCAGAAAACACCGTACCGGCGATAAGCCTCTACCGTTCAGACGGCCTGTCTTTCAGCCCGCAGGTGGTAGATGACACGTTGTTCCTGCTGAATACTGCCAGCACGACGAATTCAGGGCAAATTGCTTCCAGAACAGTGACCCCTCTCAACCTTGCTGCGGTGCCAAGGATCGATACGAGTGTTTCTGCAGAACCCCTGGATACCTTTGTGCAGGGAACGGTGTTGATGATCCCACTGGATGGCGATTCCGCAAACATACCGGTATCATTGGGTACGGGCGGGCAATCTTCTGCATTGCAGGCGGGCAACAATTTCGTCTTATGGCAGGATAACGATGGCTATAAGATGTATGATGTGCAAACCGCGTCTGATGTGGTCGTCGGACAGGTGCTGAACGGCGCCAACTTCGTTGCGGTCAACGGCAATACAGCGATCTGGACGGCCAGTAATAACACTGTAACACCTTCTACTACCAGCGCCAACACTTCCACAACGCTGCTGGCGTTTAACTGGGGCAAGTAAGTTTTCAGGGCGCTTCTTGCTCTTTCACAACCTGCTGCATCTCGATTGCCAGGCGTTTCACCAGAGCCGGGTCCAGGCGGGCAATCTGCTCCCGCATCTCGGTATGCTGCTCTTCCAGACGCTTCACAATTTGGAGGATCAAATCATCCTGGTGATCGAGATGCTCCATGATGTGACGGATCTCTTCTTCGCCTTTTGTATCACAAATGTAGTCGTTTTGGGCGGTCAGGCGGTCTTTTTCGGCCTGGCGATTCTGGGACATCATCACAAACGGAGCTGCGTATGCGGCTTGAAACGATAGAGCCAGGTTCAAGAGTATAAAAGGATAGGGATCCCAACGATAGACTATTCCGGTGATATTCAAAGCCAGCCAGACGGCCAGGATGCAGCTTTGAATTATGATAAAGCGCCAGCTGCCAACGGTTGAGGCCACAGTGTCAGCGATCTTCTGCCCCGCCGTTAACTGTTCAGCGGCGACCTCATTCACATTGATGATAGCCGGATGGTTGTGTTTGAACGTAGGGAACTTGACGTGTATTCCCCCAAGCAACGGAGCGTGTCCCTCGCCGTGAGCATGCTTTGGAACTACCGATTCTACGCCAGGAGTGATATCCATATTGTTCCTCCTCTGCCATGAATTTTGATGAATGAATAGGGAGATCTTGCCATCCCGACGAGGGCAGGCGCCAGGCCCTGTCCCTACAGGACGTTGCCAATTGTCAGATACCGAGGTGTTTCGCGATCACCAGGCGCTGCACCTCGCTGGTACCTTCGCCGATTTCGTTGATTTTGACGCTGCGCCAGTAGCGCGAGACGGGAAATTCATCCATGAAGCCGTAGCCGCCATGAATCTGCACGGCCTGGTCTGCGGCGCGCTTGGCCGTTTCTGAGGCGAAGAGTTTGGCTATTGCGGCCTCGCGCCGGAAAGGTTTGCCCTGCATATGCAGCCACGCGGCCTTATAGTACATTAAACGAGCGAGCTCTATTTCTGTATCCATATCGGCGAGTTTAAACTGGATAGCCTGGAATGAACTGATCGGTTTGCCGAATTGCTTGCGTACTTTGGCATAGCTCAGCGCTTCATCGAGGCAGGCCTGCGCGAGACCCACGGAGAGCGCGGCAATAGCGATACGCCCGGCATCGAGGATATGCATGAAATGTTTGAAGCCTTCGCCGCGCTGGCCCAGCATGTTTTCTTCAGGTATTACGCAATCTTCGAACGTGAGTGGGCGGGTATCCGAGGCTTTCCAGCCCATTTTTTTATAAGGTTGGCCAATGATGTAGCCGGGTGTGCCTTTGGGTATGATAAAGTTGGTGATCTCTTTGCGACCATCGGGACGCATACCGGTGACGGCAGTGATGGTGACACCGCCTGTCATATCTGTCCCGGCGTTGGTGATGAAAGCCTTGGCGCCGTTGATATGCCAGTTGCCATCGCGCAGGACAGCGCGTGTCTGCGTGCCACCCGAGTCGGAGCCCGCTTCCGGCTCGGTGAGACCGAAAGCCCATAGTTTCTCGCCACGGGCCAGTGGAACCAGGTATTGCTGCTTTTGTTCTTCGGTAGCATACAGGTAAAAAGGGGTCGAACCAAGCGATGTATGGGCCTCCATCGTAATACCGACGGAAACATCGGCACGCGAAATTTCCTCGATGGCAAGGCAGTAGGAGAGGAAATCGGCGCCAGCGCCGCCGTATTCTTCGGGAAACGGCAGTCCCAGCAGTCCTAATGCTCCCATCCGGCGGATCAGGTCGTAGGGGAACGCGCCTGTGCGGTCCATTTCTTCCGCGCGGGGTTTGATCTCCTGTTGCGCGAACTCGCGACAGGTATCTCGAATTGCCAATTGCTCTTCGTTGAGCGTGAAGTCCATAACGCTATGCTCCTTCTATCTGGCACATGAATTAAATGCATTTGCACTTGACGTTTGCGGGTTTGGTAGCTCTACTGCTCTCGCAAGGAAACGGTAAGAGCCAGTCCCTTTTTTGAACCCATTTATGAGATTTATTATACCTGTTCGTGGCAAGATCTGCACCATGCGGGAACCAAACAACCAAACCGGCGGCTCGCACCAGAACGCCGCGAGTGATGATGGAGCATAGCAGGACAAACCAGCGACCCGCAGAAGGCCTGCTCACTTGTTTCACCCCAGGATGTCTTTGTAGGCACCCTGGGGTGGATAAATCATCTAACTATCAGATAGCAGTGATCACGAGTGGCTTGCCCTTTGTGACTACGACGGTATGTTCATAATTCGCGACGGGAGTGCCGTTGTTGGTCTTCAGGGTCCAACCATCCACAGAATCTTGAATATGTGCTGCTTTGGCGGAAATGTGAGGCTCGATGGCGAGTACGAGGCCTTCGGTAAGGCGCTGCGAGAACTGCGGGGAGTAGTAGCTTGGAATGACACGCGGCTCCTCATGGATAGTTCTGCCGACACCATGCCCGCAGAGTTCGCGTATGACGGAGAACTTGCGATGCTGGACTTCCAGTTCTACGGTACGACCGATGGCGTTGATCGGCTTGCCGGCCTGGGCGGCGAGAATACCTTTCTCAAGCGCGGCTTTCGCGCAGGCAACTAAACGGCTCCTGAGCGGTGAAACAGGTGGCACGGCAACAGTGACCGCGGCATCGGCATAATAGCCATCCAGTTCGGCTGTGACATCGATCTTTACGAGGTCACCCGCCCCAATGACGCGGTCACCTGGAATTCCGTGGGCGGCTTCATCGTTCACTGAGATGCAAGCGGTACCCGGAAAACCATAGACCATTGGCGGGGCGGAACGGGCGCCGTGACTCTTAAGGAAAGCCGCCCCTATCTGATCGAGTTCGCCGGTGGTCATGCCCGGTCGAACGCTCTTTTGCATCTCTTGCAAGGTGAGGCCGACGATTTTTCCAATACGTAAAAGAGACTGCAAATCTTGCTCTGATTCAATCGACATCCATCATTTCCCCTTCTGTCATCGCGGCCTGGTCACTGGTTTCTACGCTGGCGCCCACCCCCTTGCGCAGCATGGGAACTTTATCGAGAGCTTCCCAGGGAAGATCGATGTCGGTGCGGCCAAAGTGGCCGAATGCCGCGGTAGGCTGGTAAATGGGGCGGCGCAGGTTCAACGATTGAATGATGCCGGCGGGCCGTAGATCAAAGTGTTCATTGATGAGGCGCACCATCTCCTCGTCTGAAACCTTGCCGGTACCGAAAGTATCGATGAAGAGCGAAAGCGGGCGCGCCACCCCGATGGCGTAGGCAACCTGCAATTCCACGCGGTCCGCAAGGCCGGCGGCGACGACGTTTTTGGCGATATGACGTACCGCGTAAGATGCAGAGCGGTCAACTTTGGTCGGGTCCTTGCCGCTAAAAGCACCACCGCCATGGCGGGCCATGCCGCCATAGGTATCAACAATGATTTTGCGCCCGGTCAGCCCGGCATCACCCATAGGGCCTCCGGTGACGAAACGCCCTGTGGGATTGACAAAAATCTTGGTATTGCTATCAAGCAAGTGCGCGGGAATGACCGGCTTGATAATATAATCGATCACGTCCGAGCGAATCTGGTCTTTATCAACGTAATCCGCGTGCTGAGTAGAGATGACGATGGTGTCAACACGTACAGGGCGACCATATTCATATTGAATAGTGACCTGACTTTTACCGTCGGGCCGTAGATAGGCCATGGGCCCGGTGCCCTCCCACGATTTGCGGCGCACGCGCGAGAGCTGGCGCGTAAGCTTGTGGGCGAGGCTGATCGGCATGGGCATCAATTCCGGAGTTTCGTTGCAGGCGAAACCGATCATCATCCCCTGGTCGCCCGCACCGATGCTCTCCAATTCGCTATCACTCAGGACAGCCGTGCCCGTTTTGGCCTCCATTGAACGGCTGACCCCTAGATCAATATCTGGCGACTGCTTGCCGATAGAGGTAACAACCCCACATGTCCGATAGTCGAAACCATAATCGGCGCTGACATAGCCAACCTGCTCAACCGTCTTGCGCACGACGGCGGGCATGTCGATCCAGGCAGTGGTAGTGATTTCACCTGCGACAAGCACGAGACCGGTGGTAGTGGCGGTTTCGCAGGCGACGCGCGCCATGGGGTCCTGGGCCAGAATTGCATCGAGGACGGCATCCGAAATCTGGTCGCACAGCTTATCGGGGTGTCCCTCGGTGACCGATTCGCTGGTGAAAAACGATTTCGGACTTTTCATAAAATTGCTCATTGGCTCTCCTTTGGCCGATCAAGCGGCGCCGGGCACGATCAAGCGGCCCCTACATTTCGTTCAGCAAAACTTCTTCTTATTGTATTTTTATGTCAACCAGGTCCATTTCAGAGAAATGCCCAGGATATGAAAAAAACCCTGAAATGCAGGGGTTTTAGCTTTGTGGCATATGCCCCTCATCTCGCGGATTACATCCCGCCGGAATTGGCACCCTTCCTGCGGCTAGGCAGGCGGGTTGCCGGGCTTCATCGGGCCGTTTCCCTCCACCTCTCTTGATGAGAGCTTCAAGGACACCTTGAAGTATGTCCCTGGTATTTCTTTGTTTGTGTTCGCGGCATCCACGAAGGATTTCTTTACTTCTAAAGTATAACGAGGGAGGAAGCGGAATGTCAAGTTTGACCCTTTTCGGATTTCGTGGCACCGACAAGGACAGGCACCAGGCACTGTCCTTACGGGGAAGTGACACGAACGCTCATGAATGCTCAATCCGTTTGGGACGGAACAAACCCAGGAGCGCTGTGCTCATACATTGAGCTACTCGTCTCATTCATTGGAAAGGCGCGCCCTGGTGGTCGCCCTCGAGGTCAATCCGTACATACTCCGTCCGCCCTAGGTGCCGGATTCCCACGAATTGAGGTAGGTTTCCTGTTCGGGAGTAAGGGTGTCGATGCGTACTCCCATAGCCTTGAGCTTGAGGGTAGCGATTTCTTTGTCGATTGAGCCAGGCAGCGTATAAACTCGCGGCGGCATCTCTTTTGCGTGGAGCAGCATGTACTCGGCGCCCAGGGCTTGATTGGCAAAGCTCATGTCCATGACGCTGGCGGGATGCCCCTCGGCGGCCGAGAGATTGACGAGACGCCCTTCGGCCAGCAGGTACACCTGCCTCCCGTCGGCATAGGTATATTCATCGACAAAATCGCGCACGCGGCGCTTTTTAACCGAGAGCGCCTCCAAGGCTGGAATGTTGATCTCATCGTTAAAATGGCCGGAGTTGGCGATAATCGCGCCAGATTTCATGCGTTCCAGGTGAGGGCGATCTATCACGTTGACATCACCGGTTACAGTGATAAAGATGTCTCCGACCCCGGCTGCTTCGACGCCTGGCATGACGCGGTACCCGTCCATGACAGCTTCCAGCGCTCGAATCGGGTTGACCTCGGTGACGATGACGTTAGCACCCATGCCATGCGCGCGCGAGGCAACGCCGCGACCGCACCAGCCGTAACCGAGGACAACGACTGTACGACCTGCCAGCAGGATATTGGTGGAGCGGATGATGGCATCGATTGAACTCTGGCCGGTCCCATAGCGATTATCAAATAAATGCTTGGTATCCGATTCATTGACCGCCAGGACGGGGAAGCGCAGCACACCATCTCGTTCCATGCTGCGCAGGCGAATAACGCCGGTGGTCGTTTCTTCCATGCCAGCGATGATGGCGGGGATGAGTTCGGTGCGCGAGGTATGCAGCGTTGAAACGAGGTCACAGCCGTCATCCATCGTCATATTGGGTTCGTGATCAAGCACAGAGTTGATATGGCGATAATAGGTTTGCTCGTCCTCGCCTTTAATTGCAAAGGTGGGGATGCCATATTCGCTGATTAGCGCGGCAGCTACATCGTCCTGTGTAGAGAGTGGATTGGAGGCGCACAGGTTGAGGTCGGCCCCGCCTGCTTTCAGAGTGATGGCGAGGTTAGCTGTCTCGGTAGTGATATGCAGGCAACCCGACATGCGCACGCCTTTGAGGGGCTGGTCTTTGGAGAAACGCTCGCGGATCAGGCGAAGAACGGGCATTTCTTTAGCGGCCCATTCGATACGGTCTTTGCCGCGTGGCGCAAGTGAGATGTCTTTGACATCACCTCTCATCGAAGTTGTCATGGAGTATGTTTTCCTTTCCTAACAGACAGAAGTTTTTTCTGTATTTCATTTCACTGCTTGATATAGTATCACTTTTTTACCAACTGCTGCCTTATCTGCATATGAGGCGCGAGCTTCTGAGCGCAGCGAGCGGGGCAGAATCTCTTGCCACCTCATGGAGAATCACCAGGACTCCTACGGTTTCCAATTGGGATCGAAGTGCGAACACATGACAAGCGCATGGTAACGTTCGGCAATATCGTCCATAGTCAGGGTGCGCAGGCGTTGGATGCTGAAATCTTCACAGACATAGGAGCCGATGATGTTGCCGTGGACGACGGCGCGTTTTAGATCTGCCACGGCATAGCTGTCACCGGGCTGCGGCTCTACTAGCGAAAGATAGCCGAGGAAGCCGCCGGCAAATGCATCACCCGCGCCTGTCGGATCGATAACTTCTTCCAGGGGATAGGTAGGAGCGCTAAAAAAGGTGCCGTCCGCGCCAAAAAGCAGCGCACCGTAACTGCCCTGCTTTACCACGACGTATTTCAAGCCCATACTCAGGAGTTGCCGTACACCGGCGACAATACTGGGACATTCCGTGTACTGGCGTATTTCTTCCTCGCTCATTAAAAGGATATCCACGCGCTTGATGACCTCGGTGAGTTGTGGGCGCGCGGTCATGATCCAGAGTTCCATTGTGTCCAGCACCGTGAGGCGGGGCTGGAGAACCTGCTCCAGCACTTCCAGTTGCAATTCCGGCTGGATATTGGCCAGGAATAGCAGTTCGCTGCAGCGGTACTCCTCTGGAATAATAGGATGGAAACCTTCATAGACGCCCAGCCGGGTGTCGAGCGTATCGCGTGTATTCATATCCATATGGTAGCGCGCGGTCCAGCGAAAAGTGTTTCCTTCTTTCACCTGGAGACCCGCCAGGCTCACCGGGCGCGTATGCCAGAAATCGATATGTTCCTGTGGGAAATCACTCCCCACTATCGCTACCAGGTTGACCTGGCTATACAGTGAAGCTGCCGTGGTAAAATAGGATGCAGCTCCGCCTAGCGTTTCTTCGACCCGGGCAAATGGTGTTTCGACTGTATCCAGAGCGACCGAACCAACAACTAGAATGGACACTCCTCCGTCCTCCCTTTCAAAACTGTTTATCTATGCTTGCAGGCGATGATCGGCCACGCCAGGGGCGCGATGGATCTGGCCGCTACGCCCTCTTCAAACCGGCGTGGCGTCACCGAGGTATTCAATGATGCCATCGAGAAAGGCCAGTGTATTGCTGAACTTTTCCCGCGCTCTCTCACGAGCGGGGGCTGTATTCAATGATTGATATAGTTCTACAAAACGTTCTTCGATATGACGCAGCATGGCGACAAGTACCTCACTTGTGAGTGTATGGTTAGGATAACGAGTGCCGAACTCGATGAGTGAGGTGACTACGGCGAGACCACTCAAGCGGCCAAGCATGTCGGCATCATAGAGAATGCGCCCTTCGAGGAGTACCGCATCCCTTTGCTCCGGAGGAATAGCGGTCGTATGGGCGAGAATTGCCTGCTCAACCCTGCTGATACGCTGGGGTGGCACATCGAGTTCACGTAGAAAGTCCACGGCCATTTCCGCGGAGGCGAGATGATGGTCGTGGAAACCGTGGGCCGCGGTTGAGATGTTATGCAGGTATGCGGCGAGAATCAAGGCCTCCATATCTAGCGCACCTGTATCTTCCCCCTGCTCCTCAAGTTCCACGGCCAGCATTTTACAATTTGCTACGACCGCGCTGACATACTGGAAGCCCTCTCTATCCAGAGTCTCCTCGGCATAATCCGCGGCGGCCCGCACCACTTCTCTCTCCATCACTACGGCTCTCCATGCTCTGGGGGGATGGGCAAACGGCCCCACTCCTGGGCACGCTGAATCTGGCCTCTACCCTTAGCGGATTTATCAATGTTATGATAGCCGGAGCAGAGCTGGCGCAGCGATGCTTCATATGGCGGTCGAGCAATTCCGGCCTCGGTAATGATCGCTGTTACGTAGATATGCGGTGTGACATCAAAAGCGGGATTGGCCGCATGTATGCCAGCAGGAGCAATAGCAGTTCCCCGTATGCTCGTAACTTCTTCGGGATTGCGCTGCTCGATGGGAATGGCTTCGCCGGACGCCAGGGTCAGATCAATGGTAGAACGCGGCGCCAATACGTAGAAAGGAATAGAATGAGCTTTCGCCAGCACCGCGACGCTATAGGTGCCGATTTTATTGGCAACATCACCATTGGCGGCAATGCGGTCGGCCCCGACGAAAACGGCTTTGATAGCGGCAGTACGCATGAAATGCCCGGCCATATTGTCGGTAATCAACGTCAGGGGAATACCGGCCTGCTGCAATTCCCAGGCCGTGAGACGCGCCCCTTGTAGCACCGGGCGCGTTTCATCGACGAAGACGTGTATTTTTTTCCCAGAGCGATGCGCAACATAGATAGGGGCCAGCGCGGTTCCCCACCCGGCCGTTGCCAGCGAACCGGCGTTACAGTGCGTCAGTAAGGTATCGCCATCAGCTATGAGTTCCGCTCCGTAATAGCCCATTTTCATGCAGGCATCGAAATCTTCATCGGCGATGGCCTGGGCTTCGTCACGTAATAGCTGCGCCAACTGGCGGGGAGCCATATTCTCATTCATTGCATTATCTGCTCGTCGCAGCATGCGGTCAATGGCCCAGGCAAGGTTGACGGCGGTGGGGCGGGTGCAACGCAGCATCTCACTTACGCCGTGCAGGTGCGCCCTTACTTCGGATTGCGTCACGCCTTCACCCTGCTTGCGCAGCAGGTGATAGAGCGAGAGGGTAATACCAAAAGCGGCGGCTACTCCAATGGCGGGGGCGCCGCGCACCTTTAACGTCGTTATGGCATCGGCAACTTGCTCTTCATGTGCCAGCCTGAGAATGACCACGCGCTGTGGCAGTAGCGATTGATCGATCATACAAACTGCTTCGCCACCGGCATTCTCTTCCCACCAGACTGCGCGCAACTGTTGTGATTGACTCTCGCCAGGCATAAGAATATACGCTCCTTTAGTGATTGCAATGAGGGTTGCAGGGAAGGCACAAGGCGCTGTCCCTACAACATGGTACCATACCTGACGCTTTGCGGCAATTGATTGAGATAGTAGGGGCTGATCAACCGGCGCTACCCCGATTAATCGAGACCTACGGGCCTGATTGCTCCTTTGGTTGCTTTATTGCTCTCCCTTTCTCACTATATTGACGGATCATTTCTTTCAAGTATGGGTCATTAAGATCGGGGACCTGATCGTCCTGTTGCCCATCTGACGCCGGTGGCACAATGGGCAGCGCCCCGTTGGTCTGATGGCTGTCGATGGGCACCAGGCGTGTTGAGCGTTTGAGACGTAGCGCTTTCTCCGGGCCAGTTGCGCGCGATAATGAAGGGAATTCTCCGGTAACAGGCAATGAACTCAGATCGATTACCGGCAAAAAGCTGCCAGTGGACGAAGCCATGCCTAGTGCCGCTGTAGAAGCTTCTGGATACGCACGAGGAGGTTCGTCGCCAGAGGAGAACTGGGGAGGTGTATAGCCAGGGTAGCCAGGTTGACCAGGATAAGGATTTTCCGGTTGGGGGACAGGCCATCCCTGGGCAGTATGCGTAGCCGGCACTATTGACGAACTCACCGGCCCATATTGGTTAGCGATAGCTGCTCCTGGGGTCGCTCCTTGCGACTTTTTCGCCTGTTCCCAGGGAGAGAGGGGGCGCTCGCGACTCCAGGGAGGCGCGCCGCTGGGAGGCAGCTTCGCGGGTTGTGGTGGCAACAGGTGCTTGCGCAGTTGCCACCAGCCGAGAAATAGCAGGAAAAGAAAGGCGACAGTACATATAATGCCTGCAAATATATCAATGAGGTGAGAGGCAGGACTTTGTACGCTCGAAGGCGTATCATTCTGGTTATCGCTGGTAGAGGTGGGCGGGGGCGTTGAGATATCGGTCGGTGTTAAGCTTTGACCGCTTCCCTGGCCGGCATTTACCGTGGCAGTTGCCCGGGTTGTCGCAGTTGCTTTGGGGGTCGCATGCGCGGTGGCGGTTGCCTGGGGAGTTGTCGTTGTAGTCGGAGAAGATGAGGGAGTGCTGGTTGGCGTCGGTGGTGGGGTGCTGGTTGGCGTCGGCGCCGGCGTGTTCGTTGGTGTGGGTGTGGGCGCCGGCGTGTTCGTTGGCGTGGGTGTGGGCGCCGGCGTGTTCGTTGGCGTGGGTGTCGGCGTGTCCGTCGGCGTTGGGGTAGTAGTTGATGTTGGCGTCGATGAGGGTGTGTCTGTAGGCACTGCTGTTCCAGTACCAGGAATATTCTTGAAAGAGAGCGCGGATACGCTGTTTGATGATGACCTGATCAGATAAGCGCCCTTAGCATTGGCCTGCTGTTTCAGCAGTAGAAGGCCCGCGATTGAAACAAGCAGCAACAGCAAAGAAAGTAGTACCAGGGCAATTCTGGTACGAGAAGGGGGAGGGACATCGCGCATAGCATTAGCACTCCTCATATGGATTCGATTCATGCGCTCGGGCGACCACAAGGAGAAAAATCTTCAGGGAGGCCCTTGTAGCCGTCCCTCCAGCATTTTTCCCATCGTATGGGCAACTCCCCTCGGGACAGGTCGTGTCCCTGTCTCCACAGGAGCGCAGCACACGCTTGCTTATTCCCCGACGCGGTTGTTACACTCCATCAAGTCTTCTTGCCCCCTGTGCTGCTTCGGCAGAGCAAATAAACCCACCTGGGCCTGCTGCATGATAGCTTCTAATTCCGCATCCAACACAGGGAAAGATGGCGGCTGTAAAGGATTGTGCGTTGGGGCAGATGGCGTTACCGGCACTTGAGGAAGAGGAGTCATTGGAGCCTGCTCGGCGGGCGAACTCATGCCTACGAGCTGACCAGATGACGGCCTCATACCAGGAGCTTCAACTGAGGGCGACCACAACGGTGCGCCGCTACGAACATCCAGCATTTCGTGCGCAGGCGTTGAAGGAACGGAGCTGTTGGCCAGTATTGCTGGCATGGCAGGCATGGGCGTGATAGGGACAGATGGCGTTTTGAGCACTTCAGGAATAGGAGTCGTGGGGTTATAGCCGGCCGCTGGCACCGGCTTTTTGGCCCATGGCCACGGTTCTTGCCGCGCAGCCCCCAGGGCATTTCCATAGCCCTGCCCAACGTGCGAATATGCGCCGGGAAAGCGGGCAGGACCGATCTGATCTCTACTACCCTGGTTGACAGGCTCTTCCCAGGATGCGGTCCGTTTGCGTTTGACATATACTATTCCGGCACCGATGAGCGCCAGAATAAGCAGCAGGACCATGCCCACTATAAGCGGTGAAAAGCCACCAGCATTCGTTCCAGAATCCGCCACTATGCTGTGATTATTAAATACATGAGCAAGACCATTGTTTGCGAGAGCCGCGAAACTTGTCGCCGGACTCGACCAACTTTGCATGCGCACATCCCTCATTTAGTATGATAGGCGAAAAAGACACGGAAGCGACTCGCAGGATCGCCTTTTGAAATTTCCCCTTGCCTGAAGTGTAGGAGATGATGAGGTTAGTGTCAAGCAAGGGGGTAAAATGTACCAGGGCGGGCGACTGTAGAGGGCGGATTGATTCAGCATGTGGCGCACTCCTATGCCTCGACCAGTTCTATTGCTACTTCGTAAGACAGAGCAGGTGAGCCGCCGGTGGAGAGGGAGACTTGCTGGATGTGCAGATCGTAGACCTGTTCGGCGTAACTATCGAAGTGAATTGTTATGATGGCACCGTTGAGAGGGTCGGTGAACTGGAGGGTAGTGCCAACAGAGTTGAGATAGCTGGAACGCAGGGCATCGCGATATTGCTGGCCGGAAATGCCGGTTGGGGTGCCGTCGTACTTGAGCAGGTCGTTCAAGCAGAGAACGATCATGCTCCAGACACGTTTGCCAGGCCCCAGGTCGACGTAGGATTCGCCGCCGTCGGCGCGCAAGGTAGCTTTACGCACACGCGGCTGCTTCATCTTGTAGGTACCAGGTTTGATGAAGTAGCCGGTGCCATCGAGGATGATTTCACAATCCTGGCCAATGATGGGCATGGCTTCAGGCCTCCATATCGGGGTCATCGCCGCCCGAGGGAGGCCGGCTGCCACGAATGCGCGAGGTCTGCGTCAGGTTACCGGAGCGATCATGGATGCTGACGAGGTCACCATCGATGGTGATGTGCAATCCGCGCCGCTTTAAGGCTGCGCGAATGGTCATGATGACATGGCTCAAGCGGGTGTTCTCTTTTTCTAAGGCGACGATGCGATCTTGCAGGGAGCCGATTTCGCTCTGCAAGGCTTTGATGACGCGGTCTTGAATCTCGTTGGCGGCTCGATTGAAGCCATGGCGAAACGCGACGATGCCACCGGCGGTCAGTCCAAAGGTGACGCAGAGGTTTAAGATGGAGATGAAATTCAGCATAGGTGCTCCTTATAAGCGATTGGGGTGCGATACACCTGGCCCCTAGAGGATGAGGGGATGCGATTAGAGGCGCTCATAGCGCGCGGCGATATCTCCCCAATGCACGCGACTGCTGACTGTGAAGTCGCGCTGGTTCTTGATCTCTTGCAGGCGCGCTTCGAACTGCTGCATTCTGGATCGGGCGGCAGTGAGCCAGGCGGTTGGAATCTGGGTATCATCGACGCGGTCGCGCAAGGCGCCATCCTGGAAATCAAAATTGTCGTTGGTGGGGACCTGGTAGGCTTCCATCGCATAGGCGGAGGCGCCGAGGACAATGATATCACGATGGACTTCGGGAATGGTTGAGCTACTGATATCGAGCTGGTGTTTGGTGGCATAGAAGACGCGAATGACAGAAGTGGCATCCTGTGGAAGTTCGGCGGAGGAAAGCTTGAGGGTAAAGCTAGGGACGATGGAGCTCTCCGAGCTGGTGCCACTGCCAATAGTGCCCTGTGCGCCGAGGTTGCCGCCGGCGGCGAGCGCCGCCGTACTGTCGAAGATGTTGGAGTATTCGGCGAAATCGCGCTCGAATGGCGGCCAGAGCATGACTCCACTGGTATTGACTGCCGGCGGCGACGGCTTTCCTGTAAGCATGCTGTCGGATGTGGTGTCGGTATAGGTCGTGGTAGTGTTATCTTGTAGGGTTGCCAGCAGGCACAGGGTTGAGCCTCCTGCCTGGGTACGATAGAGGTTGCGCCCGATAACCATATTGGTGGCCACGCCGGGCGTGGAGGTGTTGGCAGGCCCCAGGGGAATCGAGGCCAGGTTGACCTGCTGATTACCGCTGCTTGTGGTGGCGCTGGTGAGGGGCGAAGGGGTGGTTTCGCCTCCTTGCGACAGGAACGTGACGGCATAGGAGTAGCTGCCAGTACTTAGACCGCTGCCCGCAACAGCCGAGGCGGTCATACCTGCCGGAGGGGGCGCGAAGTAACTACCATAGACCTGCAAGGGATAAAGGACGCGCTCGATCCACCAGACAGGATACGCGGAGTTCCAGGACTGGGGATAGGGATAGGTGCGCTGAAAAGGCTGTGTATGCATATCGGTGAAGGCAATGTTCGGGTAGTATTGGCTGTAACGGTCGACGGCCTTATCGATGGCGCGATCAATATCCGAGTTCTGCCAGCGCTGGGTTGGACCACCCGCGGGATCGAAGAGGTCCTGGCGAACGGCGGTTTCAATGTCGGAAAGCAGCATCGAGATGTTCTCCTTCCAGTCACATCATGTATCCATGCGTGTAGAGAGTCACAGTGGCGGCTCCCTGGTTGGCCGTGATGTCGATCTGGCCGTTGGCATCGACCTGCAGCAGCCCACCGCCGTTGGCATATTGATTCGCTACCTGGATATTACCTATCGCGGCATAGGCGTTGTGGTCGGATGCCCCGTGTGGCAGCAATTGAATGGATGTGCCAACGGTGGAACTGGTGAAGTAGGCTTTGTAAATGACGCCCAGGGCGCCGGATGGGATACCGCTGCTGCCACCCGTCAGTGTAAAGGTCTGGGTCGTGTTGGCGGCAATGGCAGCGGCGTTGATCTGGCGGTAGCCGGGGACGAACACAACCCGGCCAGGCGCGGGTGATGGCAGGCCGGAGCTACCGTTGGGAAACGTGGCAATCACCACAGCATCCTGGGGATTCTGCTCGTCGAAGAAGAGGACAGCGCACAGGGCACCGGCCAGCGCGGAGGTGCCATCGATGGCGTTGGAGACGGGAACGCCGGCGAGGAATGTGGAGGTTGCCTCGAACAGCAGCACCGAGACGGTATAGGTGCTGGCGGAGAACGCCTGTATGATGCCACGTTTGATGATCACGAGAAGCTCCTGTTCTCTATCGACTATGCGTCATCGCTAGCCTGGCCAGGCGAAGTCTCATTATCGCCGCCTGCACAGGTATGGAAGCTGGCAGCAGTATAGCTCGTGCCAAGCACGCCGTTGACGGTGGTGGCGATATTGGCAAAGGTCTGCGTGCCCGATGGGTCGACGCGGAAGAAGGTGCCAGCATTAGGCATGGTACCATCGGACGCCTGCTGAAAAATGCAGAGTGTGCGAAGGTTGAGGTAGCTGCCCGCGGGGGCAATCTGCCCGGAGTTATAGCGGCCCCAGGTAAGTTCCGCGAGGTCTAACATGTCTTTTTTCCTTTCTGTTGTCGCAAACACTAATACTCAAAGTAGCGCACGGCTACGATAGATGTGCCACTGCCGCCCGGCGCGCTCCAGACCGTGAGGCCATTAGCAGACCCTTTAGGCAGGTAAATTCCCGAACCGGCGGGGATGAACTCAAATGGCGTGTTGTTCTGAACCTGTACATCATCCAGGTAGGTAGTGGGCATCAGGTGCACGGCGGTATCATATGTAACACTGGCAACACTGGTAGTGGCACTGCCTGCTTTCAGATTCATAAGCGTTGCCGCGCTGGGATAGGCCGGGTCTGCAGTTGTCAGGGCCAGGCGAAATTCTCCGGCGGCTCCATTCAATTCTACACGCACGCTGTAGATGACGATGTCTTTTCCGCTGGCGGCGGGATTGAAGATCGATAACGGGTAGCCGCTGGTGGTCTGAGTCGCCACCGAGAGGCGACCATAGTTGGCAATGAATGCCTTATCCTGCACGGCAGCGTAGCGGGACTGGTCGGCGCTGGGATAGGGAGTCGCGATCCCCACGGCCTGTCCATTGATGTAGTTGGCGGTCTGCAAGCGACCCGAGGCATCCAGCAGAATGGGGGTGTCGCCGGGGTTGGTGACTTTGCCATAGAGGCTGGTCTTGAGCAGGTTGTTCAGCGCCTCAAGCGGCAAAACCACGACGGCAGAACCATTGTCGCCGCCAACAGGAAGGCCATTGGCGCGACCCACCGGCGCACTATTGATCTGCGTAATGTTCGTTGGCCCGCTCGATACCGACGCATTGACGTTGAGCTTGCCCGTAGTATCGACGGATAGCCCCTGCACCTGGCCCGAGGGATTGAGTCCCCCGGCCAGGGCGGAGCCGTCGTTGCCGATGTATCCAGTCATTTTATACCTCTACTATATGCCACGGTAGAGGCCACGGAAATCTACCACACAACCGCCGTATTCGTGCCTGCATTTGTAGCTGATAACATCTTGCGTGAAATTCAGCCCATAGAGGGGCATATCTTGCACGAAGAGTGCGGGGTTAACCTGGCCGCCCACAAAACCAATCTCGATGGTGTCTACTACATGGGGGTCGGCGGCGAAGAACCACTGCGACGTGTTTACGAGCTGCGGGCTGACAATAGGGGTAACATAGCCCATCATAGGGTTGATGTCGTTATTGTTGCTGCCGGGGACGCCTGCCGATTTGGTGGCAACCATGGCCGTCCATTCCAGTTCGGGAGGGACGATCAGGAAGCTGGGACGCAATCCCAGGCGCTTGCCGGCGAAGTTCGTCTGCTCGCGCATGGCCGTGACGCCGGACTGCATGGCCGAGGTCGAAAGCGCCGAGGAACCGAGATTGTTATGGGGAGCGCCACTGGTGAAGAGGGCGCTGCCGTCATAGATGGTCGGGTTGGCCGAGAGGAAGCCGTAGACAAATTCGGCCAGCGTGTAGGCCGCCGCCACCGCCAGCTTCGTGGGAATCTGCTTGATGGCAAACAGGTCATCATTGATAATGGCCTCGCGCGAGACCGTCACCAGGTTGCCGCGCTTGGTGGGGACGTAGGTGGCGGCGGAGTCGGTCAGCGAGATGGTTGTGTAGGGCGTATCTTCGGCCACGGTCGAAAGCGAACCGAAGGCTCCCAGGCGCACGCGGGTCTGCTGTTTAAAGTCCTTGATCGGTGTAATAGTGACGAATCGTTGCCATTCGGCTGGCCAGGCCTGGTAATCTTTGAGCAGGCGTTTGTTCATGGAGGTGCCCAGCAGGTAGGAGAATGAGGCGGTGGTGGTGTCAGCTTCTGAGATACGCACGAGGGGAGCGCTCTCGGCGATCTGAATCATGCCTAATTGTGAGCGATCGCTGAAACCGGCAACGCTGGCGTCGCCCGTCACACGCGCATAGGCTTCGCGAATGCTGGCGAATGGGCGGATGTTGCCAAATTTGGCGTCGATATCCAGGTCAAACATGCGATCAAAGGCGGCCTGAATCTTCTCAGCTTCGGTGATCTGGCTGCCGATTGCAGGCTTTTCGTAGTTGTGGCCGCGAATCAGGCCCGATGTGGCCAGTTCGGCGAGCATCTGGCGGTTCAGCGAGAGGTCGCGCTCCAATTCTGCCATTTCGAAGATGCGACCAGCGTAACGCGAGCGAATTTGCGCTTTGACAGGCTCCGGCAGGATAGATTCGAGGAGACGCCTTTCCAGAGCTAGCTGCGCGCGCTCCATGCGCAATTCTTCGAGTAGCGAGCGAGACTCTTGTTCCTGGACTTGCTCGCCGGCAGGGGAACTGGCGGGAAGAGCGGGCTGCATAGCATTGGGAGACGCGATGGCCGTCTGTCCTGAGGATGCGCCAGGGCCGCCTGTAGCCTGCGGGCCTGGCATGTTGTCTGTTGCTACAGCGCTGGTGATGTCCTGTAGTTCGTTCATAAGGATGGCTCCTTGAGGGGTAAAGAGGTGTGGGGTCGACGACGTAGTTATACTCTGTAATATGTGCTGGAAAGCCCCTCCAGCGCTGGGGCGGGTCACGATGTCACAGGAGTTGAGCGACAGCACGCGGGTGACCTCTTTCAACGGTAGCGCTGTCGATTTTGAGGAGGCAGAGATGCCGGCCTCCTGTGGGCCACCACGAAACTGCCAGGTGCCATAGATGTCAATCGAAAGGCCGATGAGTTCGGGATGGCCCAACGAGCAGGCTTCGCACACCATGCTCCACAACCATGCAGCGGATTCCAGAATGTGCAGTGTCGCATCCACACGGCCGTGCTGCGCAACACCGTCGGGAGGAAGGTACGCCGGAGAGGTATAAAATCCGACCATGTCACGCACCGAGCGCACCTGGCTGTCGCTACCGGCGCCGGCGTGATCAACGTAGGCCTGGGCGTTCTCCACCAGGTTCGCAATCGCGCGCAGGGCGTCCTCGTTGTAGTAATAGCCATTGGTGCTGGCACCGCCGCGAATGATGGTCACGCGCACATCGCGACGTTTACTTCCCTGGTCGAATTGCTGTCCCTCGCAGATGTGGCCTTCCAGGCGAATAGCCTGCGCAGGAGATGCGGGAGAAACGGCCTGGCCATTCATGCCTGTTTCCTCTCTTCATTCTCCAGCCCCAGTTCCAACCTGCCCAGGCGCCTGAGCCGCGAGGTCATGTCCTGCGCATGCGTATAGAGCGTCTCAGGGGTCAGGTCAGACGGTAATTGCCGCATATCTGGACTATCCAGCAGGTCCGTGAGCGCCGAGCCGGCAAGCTCTCCCGGTCGTTCGTCCATAAGAACCTCCGGACGTGGAGGCATGGCAGGCGGATATGTACCCGGCGCGTGATGGCTGTTGACGTCAGGTAAAACAAGTCCACGGGGAATGGGGTCGAGAGCGCCCGGAATATCCGGCATGGCCAAATCGAGTGAAGCCGGGTCTGGTTCATCGACAGCGGGCCTGTCAAGGTCCGGCGGAATCAGCGGCATAGTGAGATCCGGCAGCAAAGGGTCGGGGCGTTGTACATCCGGCATGCTGAAGTCCGGCATGGTCAGATCGGTCATGCTGAGATCGGGCACGGAGAAGTGGGGGGCTGTGAAGTCGGGTGGGTTGAGATCGTTGAGATCCTCCATCGGGGGACTAACCTCCTGGGTAGGGATTTGGATTAGACTGATAAAACATACGAGGGTTGACAGAGCGGACTTTTTTGCTGTAGCAGGGGCAGTGAAGTGAAGCAAGCGAGCTACGTAAATAAGTATAACCGCTCGCTTGCTAAAAGTCAAGAGTGATTTTTGGGATTTTGGGATCGAAAAGAGAAATGGTAGCGGGCACTATGGATGCACTCGCTACCACTTCTCCTGCCAGTTCAATTGCCGGAACGCGGACAGGCACCCGGCCACCCACTATAGGAGCGGCCGGTTTTTCCTGCCGGCGTCAGGATCTATAGCGGTTCTACAGTGACGGGGATCATCAACGCTGTAGCGTGGCCATTGGCGGGATGCCAGTTGAGCGTAAGATGCAGGTCGGTAGAGTAGTCCGCTGCCAGCCGTTTTCTGTCCGCGACCAACTTCACCGAAGCGACCTGGTGTGGCTCGATGGTGCCGGAAAGCAGATTTGGCACTAACCATGCGACATCAGAAACGATTTCCCAATCAATTCTTTTGTTGTTATCGTTGGGGATAGTCAGGACCGATTGTCCATGCTCTTGACCCGGCTCAATGGTGATGATGATGTGTGGTGGGACAAACGGCGGGGGTTTTGGGCCGCCATCATCATAGTAGATGAAACTGACGTAGAAGTCGATGGGAACTTCTACGGATGTCGAGGCGCCATCAATACTCGAGGTCAGCGTCAAATCGGTCATATAGGAATAGCCCACAGGTAGTTGCGCCGCATTGACCGTGACATCGATATATGTCGACTTATGAGGTGGAAGCAGGCCACTGTTTGCGCTGACCGTCACCCCGTGAGCCGTAGTGATATCGAATGCTTCCGCAACACTGGACGCGCTTATCCGGTGCTCTATCTTCTTCCTCATGCCCAGTCCTGACTTACCTGCTCCGATTTGCACATCCCATTTTACCTGGCGATCATCGGGATTGTTAATCGCCAGCATCAAGGTTCTGGTGCTGTCCGGAGTTAAGCCGCCGAAGTTGAGTCCTGCTTGCAGGGGAAGTGGGGCCACTGTGGGGGCTACTTGCGCAGCATTTTCGTCTTTGACGACTGAAACCTTGCCTGTCATGTTACTGCTCATAGAACTGTTGTCTCCTTCTGAAGAAAATGTGAGTGTAACGCTATGCTCTCCAAAGGTAAGGAAGCGGGTATTGACGCTGACGCGAATGGATTGCCGCTCTCCCGGTTGGAGTACTCCATGATCTGGCTCCAGCGTCAACCACCCGGCGCCGGTAGCATCGGCGAGCCAGATCATGGGCTTTGTGGTGGTGTTGGTAATTATTTGTTGGAGCGTCTTTGAACTTCCCTGAAGTAGAGAGCCAAAATCAAGCATGCTCTCGCTCAAGGCGGGAGGCTGCGGAGAAGGTTCCACATAGGCAAAACGATCCTCCTTGCTAAGGCTATCCATTGCTCTACTTTCTCCTGTTCTCAAAGTTCATCAGGACATGGTTTGACATGTTCTTGACAAGTTCCGCGAAATCTTGTACCGTGCAGCTTGTATACTTCTTGATGCAAATACTTTTGATATGCTCAAGCATATCACATGTAAAGCATTGAAGGTATTAGCGATATTCATAAGTGAATGACCATACCTTCATCCGTAAGTCTGAACGCTGGTAGCGTAAGTTTTTCCCATATGGCTTTCAGATCGATTCGGTAAAAAGCTCACCCGGCCAGTAGGGACAGCGGCTGGTCCCTGTCCTCGTGCCGGGGCCAGGGGACAGATGCCCCTGTGGAATAGGGAAGGTAAGAAGGGGGGGGAATCGCTATGGACTATCAAGAGCATGTACCGAATGAACGGCTGGTACGCGCACGCCTGGAAAAAGGATGGACGCAGGCTCAACTGGCAGAGGAAGTCGGCACGACATTTGAGACGGTGAGCCGGTGGGAACGTGGGATTGTGATTCCCGGTCTGTACTATCGTCAGAAGCTTTGCCGCGTTTTTAATAAGACGGCGACCGAGCTGGGTTTTGAAGATACGAGTACACCTTCGCTGGCAGCAGGCGGAGCGCGCGTTGTCTTTCTTTCCTCGGCTTACGCGGATGCTGAACGCAAATTTGTTGTCTCGCTCAAGCAGGAATTGGCGATGCGCGACATCACGGTGTGGAGCAGCGGGCTGGTCAAACGGCAATCGGCGCATCATAAAAGCGGTATCCTGGAAGAGGCGATTCGCGCCGTTCAACTCGTGCTGGTCATTCTTTCGCCGCATAGTAAGGGATCGACGCATGTCCGGCACTCACGCAACCTGGCCAGGCATTTCAAACGACCGGTTTGCGAAGTATGGATCGAGGGCAAGTCACTAGAGGATTGCCTGCCTGAAAACTACGGCGAGCCGGGCGTTGTTATCGATGCTCGCCAGGCGAGAGAACCATCGCTCTATAACCAGATTATCGCAACCATAGAGCGCGTCTGGCTGACTCCTGCCGATCCGGGCACCATCGAACTGTCCGAGCCAATGTGGAACGTACACGAACCGACCAGGTCACTGGTCGGGCGGGACATCCCACTCGCGAAAGCAAGCGGGCTACTGCGGGGGGCGCGTACACGGCTTATAACGCTTACCGGCCCTGGCGGTATCGGCAAAACGCACCTCGCGCTGCACGCTGCGATGGAGACGCGAGAACACTTTGTGGATGGCACCTGCTTTGTTGCGCTTACCTCCATGCATGACCCGCTGCTGGTCGTGCCGGCTATTGCCAGGGAACTTGGCATTCGCGAACACAGCGATACGCCTTTACTCGAGCGCATCAAAGCGGCATTAAAGCAGAAGCGTTTTCTCCTGCTCCTCGACAACTTCGAACAGGTGCTGGAAGCATCTGGGCAACTTGTTGAACTCCTGGCGGCGTGTCCTTATCTTAAGATGATCGTCACCAGCCGCACGCGCCTGCCGGGACTTGCTCAACGTGACGATGAAGCGCGGTTTGTGTTGCTGGAGTTGGATACGCTGGATCTCGATGCGGCAGTCGCTCTTTTCGAGCAGCGAGCGCGGGCGGCGCGAAGTACATTTGAGATCACCCCCACGAATCGACCCGCGATTATTGAAATTTGCGAACGCCTGGATAAGTTGCCGCTGGCCATTGAATTGGCGGCAGCACGCATCGGCTCGTTATCACCACAGGGACTGCTGGAGCGCCTGAAGCAGCATCCACGGGCCACGATAGATCATATCCTGGTTGATGTGGAGAAGGATAGCAGTGATCGCCAGCATTCATTGCAAAACACGATTGGCTGGAGCTATCACTCCCTTGGTTCTAGTGAACAGTGTCTTTTCCGCCGCCTTTCCGTTTTCGCGGGCAGCTGCGCCCTGGAAGCGGTGGAAGCGGTGTGTGAAGCGGTAGATGAGGAATCAGGAGATGTCTGGAAGCATGTAGAATCCCTGCTCAATAAGAGCCTCTTGCGACCTACAGAACAGAAAGGTGAGGGCCGCCTATACCTGTTGGAAACAATTCGCGACTATGCCCTGGAACGTCTTAAAGAGAATGGCGAATATGAAGTGACACACCGCGCCCATGCCGCATATTATTTGCGGTTAGCGGAAGAGGCCGAGCCGCATCTGAAAGACGAGCAACAGGCAAGCTGGCTGGAGAAATTAGAGCGAGAGGTGGAAAATCTGCGCACGACGCTGGACTGGTTCATTACTAATAAAGAGGAAGAGCTGGCGCTGCGTTTCTGCGCCGCGTTGGGCCGCTTCTGGCGACTGTATGGCTACTGGAGTGAGGGACGGCGCTGGCTACAAACAGCATTATCCCTAAGTCCCGCTTCAGATACCGCAGCGCAGTCGCGTAAGAGCCGATTGCTCGCGCCCACCGCCGATGTATCGGCCACGGGGGGATCACCCCTTTCTTTCGTTAAACTCGATGACGCCACCAGGGATAGTGGACTCAGTGTCGCCTCAACCTTAACAGAGCGAGCCCGTGCGCTTTATGCTGCCGGTGACCTGGCTTATTATCAAGATGATAATGACGAGGCGCGCAAAACTTTGGCGCAGACGGCAGAACTGAGCCGCGCCATTGCTGACAACGGAACCCTGGCCCTGGCTCTGAGTACGTTAGGGCTGCTCATGCATGTGCCAGACTCTCTCGCAATCGCCCATGCCATGCTTGAAGAAAGCGAGCAATTGTGCCGCAATCAGCACCTGCTGTGGGAATTGGCCTACGTGTTGCGCAGGATAGCCCAGCATTATGTGCAGGATGGATACCTCAAGCAGGCCATCGACGCTGCTACCGAGGGACTGACAATGGCGAAGAAATTGGGCGACCGCTCCCTTGCCGCCTATATCTCAGGTACGCTGGGTGAAATCGCGGCCCGCCAGTCAGATATCGTGCAGGCCATCGCCTATAACTGTGAAGGTCTCTCCTTCGCCCGGGACCTCAATGATAAACATTTGATGGCGATCACACTAAATAATCTCGATTACTTCTCCGCCTTGCAAGGAGAACCAACACTGGGCAGTAATGCTCTGGATGCCCTCAAACTTGCTCGCGAGCTGGGCGATCAACTACTTGTCAATAAGGTGCTCAATACATTGGGATACACGGCCATTCGCCAGGGCAATTTCTCCCAGGCCTTAGTCTGGTATCGTGAAGCGCTCTCTCATGCTATAGAGCTGGACAGCAAGGAGCGCACTGGCTGGAACCTCTACGGCCTGGCCCTGGTTGCCGGGGCAGAGGGGCAACACGCCCAAGTCGCACGCCTGCTTGGGGCTGTAGAGAAATGGATGGATATTGCAACCGGAATGCTTCCCGCCGAACGAGTTGAATATACTCGCCTGCTGGAGAACGCTCAACATCAACTGGGCAAAAGAGCCTTCGCCGCCGCCAGAAGCGAGGGGCGCCAGTTGACTCCTACTCAGGTGCTCGTCGCTCCCCGCCTACAACCAGTCGTGGGCACGCCTCCACCGCCCAACTATCCCGATGGGCTTACCCATCGCGAAGTCCAGATGCTCTGTATGATCTCCGAGGGGTTGACCTACCGCGAGATAGCCAGCAGGCTGCACCTCAGCCCACGCACCGTCAACACCTATCTTACGCGGGCCTACAGCAAGATTTCGGTCAGCAGGACGCAGGTCTCTGCCGCTGGAGAAACAAGCACCATCGCTTCGCGCATTGCAGCCGCTCGTTATGTGGAAGAACATGACCTTTGTTAGCATGTCATTCTGAGCTGCGCTCAGAATCCTGTATCTCTTCCAATACGTACAGTCGCACCCAAAAATAGACGTATAAATACGATATATGCCTTGTTCGATGCCTGCTACACTTAGCGCAGGGTTAAAAGTGATTGCCACGGAGTCGAATGAGGAGAGCAGGGATATGTTTTCAGACGCACTAGATGATATGGATACACGTGCCCTGATAGAAGGATGCATCAGGGAGCTGCAAAATTATAAGCGCGGCGAGCCATCCAACGGCGAGTACAGCCTGGCCCTGTTTCATCGCGCGTTGATGCAACGGGATAGCCTGGCATGGGAAGGTGTGCAGCAGTGCTTCGTACACTTGATGTACCAGTGGCTATATTGTCACCCCTTACGGCGGGTCGCGTATCGTCTTGAAAGCGACGAAAACTATGTCGCGCAGGGGTTTGCGCGCTTCTGGCAGGCTACGGCCGATAACCGGCAAATCACGTTTCCTGCGCTGGGCGCCGCGTTGAAGTACTTGCGTGTCAGCCTGCACGCGGTAATCGTGGATACACTGCGCAGCTATGCGCGAGCAAGTATTGTTGGATTACCTGCTGACGATGAAACGGGAATGCTTGCATGCGAAGACGAATATGAAACCGGCGAACTCTGGCAGACCATTCGCCAACTGCTCCCGGATGAGCGCCAGCGGCGCGTGGCCTACCTGCTCTATCACTGTGGCCTCAAGCCCAGAGAGATCGTACAGTTCTGCGAGCAGGAGTTCAACGACATCGAGGAAATTTATCGCCTGCGCCGCAATATCATCGACCGCCTGCGCCGCAATGCCGATCTGCTCTGCAAGCGTTCCGGCTATGGCAGCCCTTACGGGACAGCATAGGCTAGATACCAGTTATGCAGCCAGGGTCGCCCCTCCTCTGGACGGTTTGGGTGGTTCGTCCAGAGGAGGGGCGACCCTGGCTGCAGCCCACGCTTCAACAAAAATCAACCAGTTCCTCCCACAAAAGTACCAGATTCATGCTATTCAAACATTTATCTTGTTAGGGCATGCTACACTCTGAAAGATAGGAAGTAACGAAGGAGCGCGGATCTGAACTGGAAAGGTGCCGGTAGAGTGAAGAAAATCTGGTGGAGCCTGTTGTGCCTCGCGTTGATGGTATTGCTGGCGGCATGTGGATCTCAGGTCGTCTATCAATCCTCGTCGTCGAGTAACTTCACCAGTTATTCGATCAACCAGACCGGTGTGCAGTCTTTGCCTACTCCAACACCGCCTCAGTTCTCCATTCCCAGCCAGAAGGCCGCTCCCACGCCGCATGTGCAGCCTACCATAAATACTCCTCACCCTACCGTTACACCGGGCGGGCCGACTCCGCCACCGCCATCGAACTGCATCATCTACAGCAACGATACCACGCACGTGCCGCCGGCGAATGGCTCACTGGACGCCCCCTACGGTCCCGCGCCCACCTCCAGCGAAGCGCAGCAGCTCACCTGGCAACTCTTCCAATTGATCAATAGTGATCGCGCGGCCTGTGGCCTGCCCCCGTTCGCCTGGAATAACACCCTGGCATCCGGCGCGTTGCTGCACAGCTGGAATATGTATCACTGTGGATTCAGCCATACTTGCCCGGATGGCATGACGCAGTACCAGCGCATCGCCAACGAGGGCTTCGCCGGCCTCAATGACTGCGGAGAGAACATCGGCGAGGCCGGGCCATACCCGACCCCCTGGGCGGGAGTCTACTCCGTACAGGAAAGCATGGCCCACGAGGCGCCGGGCGGCTGGCACCGCATCCACCTCTTCAGTACAACACTGCACCGCATTGGCATTGGCGTCTACGTGGACCCGAACGGCTGGATCTGGTTCACCGAAGACATGGTGAGCTAGTCAATGCTGTCTAGTTTGCACCAGTGATCAGGACCTTTTCCATGACCGCCGTCAACACGCCATTCTTCGCGCTGTAGGTCGAGAGAACAAGCACTCCCTCTTGAGTACCGGCGGGAAAGGTAGACTGGTAAGAGAGGTTGCTAGAAAAGGAGGTCGCCCCATTCCCTATCGCTCCCGTCGCCGTGGCCTGCCCGAGGGAATGATAGAGGTGATCCAGTAACTTTACCTGGCCGATCTGCCCCTCGAAAGCATTGCCCATACCTCTCACGACCGTTGGGTTGCTGAGAACAGACAGCGGCGCGGGGCCGGTGATAGACAAACCATCGACAGCCACCGCGGTTGCTTCCCAGATGCCCCCGTTCGTGTTCTCCTCCAGGCGCGAAAGCGTTACGGTGATGCTTTCACCGCCCATGCTGTTCGTGACGCGCACAACGGCGTCGATATCACGCGCGCCGCCTCCGCTGAGCAGACTGGTTGAGGAGCTTACGGGCCAGTTAAGCAGGGTGGTAGCGAGGGCATTGGCAACCATTGTGGGACTGAGTTTCCAGGGTTGCTGCCCCTGATTGACCTGCTCCTGGTCGTTTTCGGCCTGGTAGCGCGTCAGGTCGGGGAAGATGCCTGGGAAAGCAATCTGTACCAGCGTGCCCGCCGAGTCGGACCATTTGAATTCGCGGAAGAGGTCCGCCGTCATCTGGGAGACCGGTTTGCCTGTGTTCAGCGCGGAAAGCTCGTCCGCGGAGGCGGTCAGCACAGTGTTATAACCGCTGATCTTCGCCCTGCCCTGGACGAGTCCCAGCAACTGAAAGATGCGCGTGGGACTGGAACTGCTGATATTATTAAACACGTAGACATCCAGCGTGGAGCCATCGTTGCTATGCCGTACCGTTACCAGGGCCTGGAGCGTAGGGGTTCCCATCAGGTTAGCACAAGTGACGCTTTCTACTTTGTATGCGCCACTCTGTGCCAGGATAAAGGGATTCCAGTAAGCAGGACTTTTGGTCGCGCCAGGGCAGGCCTGCACGCCCAGGAGAACGGTGGGTGTTGGGGTGGAAGCCGTGCTGCCGGTGCCATTAGTGCTACCCTTTGAGGTTGGCGTACTGCCCTTGCCAGCACTGCCACCACAGGCCACGAGCATAGGAATAAGGAAGAGCAAAACGACAAAGCCGGCGACCAGAAACGAGCGTTGAGAAGATGATGAAGCTGTTTTCATAAGAGTGTTTCCTCTGTTTGATGCAGTCAGACATAGTAAAAAGGACTTAAGCATAGAGATTTTTCAATGATAATACCTATAAGGACACATTCAGCACTAATACATGCCGGGATTCTTCTCCGTTTGCCCTGCTCAGGGCTACAGGCTCCTGCGCGCAGAATACCACACCAACATGCCATTCTTCGCTGCGCTCGGAATCGCGAATACATCCAGTACTAATGTAGCAGAGATTCTTTGCAATTTTTGTGATCTGGCTCACATTTTTCTTGTGAGGCCGGTTACAGTTTGTGAGTGGGGGTCATTCTTACTCGTTTTCTTGCTTTGCCTGCCATGTCATCAACACGTCTAATGCCTCGATATTTTCATCGTAAAGCAGCAGTGGATTGATCTCCAACGCTTCCAGTTGTTCTTCCAATTTCTGCGCGACCCGCGTAATGCGGAAAATGATATCGACCAGCTTCTCAATGTTAACGGGTGGTTGGCCTCGTGTGCCTTGCAGCAGGGATGCGCCGCGCAGTTCGAATAGCATGCGCCGAATCTCTTGACGTGAGATGGGCAGAACGCGCACGCTCGTATCCTTGAAAACTTCGGCCCAGATTCCGCCCAGGCCGGTAGCCAGCACCTGCCCCCATAGTGGATCATGCAGGATGCCAACGAGCAACTCTACTCCTGGCGGGCGCATGGGGCTAACAAATATGCCCTCGATTGCTTTGCTGTAGCGGGCCGTGGAGTTCATGATTGCGGCAAAACCGTCGCGCACTTGCGCCTCGTTCGCAAGGTTGAGCAGGACCCCGCCCACATCGCTTTTGTGCTGGATATCGGGGGCCTGTATTTTCAACGCCACCGGAAACCCGTAGCTTTGCGCGGCGCGCACCGCTTCCTCAGCGTCGTTTGCCAGCGCGCCAGGTACAACGGGAATTCCCTGTGCCTGCAGGAATTGACGGGCGGTGAATTCGGACCAGTTACCTGACGGCGCTGCTGGCAAAGGAAGAGGAGATAATACATTTAGGGGTTCTTGAGGCTGCTCAGATGCCTGCTGGCGTGTTTCGTACCACCACAGGGCTTTGCCCAGGGCTGTCATGCCGTGTTCCATGCCGCCGGCAAAATGAATGCCCGCGGTATCGGCGATGAAACGGCTAAATGGCGGCAGGTCAATACAGGTATTGCTCATCACGATGATGGGGATGCGCGACCGGCGGGTCAGCTCCCCCAGTGCTTTGTATTGTTCCAGGTACGCTTCAAGCTGTGAGGCGGGGGGTTCGACGCGTGGCGGTTCGGACAGGTAGACGATGAAGTCGAGGTTGGGGTCTTCGATCACCACTTTCAAGGCCTGTTGCTGCAAGGTGCGGTCAACAACGATATAGCCGGTAACGTCCAGGGGATTGTGGATGGTCGAGAACTCGGGTAAAACCTGTCCCAGCCGCTGCACCGTTGTAGGGGCAAAGTCCGGTAGTTGGATGCCCTCTTCTTCGGCACGGTCGGCCAGGATATCACAGGCACCGCCCGATGGTGTCACCAATCCCATGCGCCGGCCAGAGATTGGGCGGCCATATCCCAGAAGCCCTGCAGTAATAAGCAAATCTTCTAAAGAGGTTACACGAATGACGCCCGATTGCCGGAATATCGCGTCATGAATGACATCATTGCCAACCAGCGCGCCCGTGTGGGCTTTGGCGGCACGGGCGCTGACCTCGCCGCGTCCCACCTTCAATGCCACAATGGGCTTGCCACGCTCCAACGCCTTCTGAGCGATTTGCTTGAAGATGGCAGCACGGCGGATGGTTTCCAGGAAAACGGCGATGACGCGCGTCTCGTCATCCTCGACCAGGTAGTTCATGATATCCATGGCCGAAAGCATGGTTTCGTTGCCCATCGAAACGAGCAGGCTCAGGCCGATATGCCGCGCCTGGGCGAGCGTTATCACAGAGCTTGCCAGCGCGCCGCTCTGTAAAACAACGCCAACAGGACCTTTTACGAGCGGCGGTTGAACGGGCAGACCATATGGCAGAATCTGGGCGGTTACATTGACAAAGCCGTTCCCATTTGGCCCCAGCACGATCATATGCTGCTGGCGGGCAAAATCCAGAATGTGCTGTTCCAACACCTGCCCCTGCGATCCCATCTCGCTGAAACCGGATGTCAGGATCACGATATTAGAAATACCGGCAGCGGCAGCTTCTTCAAGCACAGGATACACCTGACGCGTTGGCACCATGATGAAGGCGAGATCTACCGCTTCAGGTATATCGCCGAGCCGTTTCACCGCAGGCTCCCCGTGTACCACCTCGTAATTCGGATTGACACAGTAGATGGGAGCGGTGTAGCCGAAGGCCTTGAGGTTTTGATAGGTGTTGATGGACCAGCGCGACCTGTCCGTGGCGCCCACCAGCGCGATGCTGTGAGGATGGAAGAATGCCCGCAGGCGCTCGGTGGTGATGGGTACAGGTTGGTTCATCAATTGCTCCTTTGGAAATGGCTAATCTCCAGGAATCAGTGCAATGAACTATGACGAATTTATTGCGCTACGGGCCGATTCACCGGCCTCTGTGATTCCCTTACTGCATTGAACCAAATTGCTGCATATGCCGGCGCTCGCGCTCCAGAGCGTCGGCGGGCAGTGTCTTTTCACCGCCGAGCAGGCGCGCCTCAAGCGTCAGTTGCGCCGCTTCCTCCATGATGATGATCAGTTGGGCGGCGGCGAGCGGGTCGCGGCTGAAGGCTAGCAGCCCGTGATTGCCCAGCAACACGGCGGGTACGCCAGGATGCTGCTCAAGCTGCTGCACAATGTTGGTGACGGATTCCTGTGAGCCGCGTGGCGCCCACTCCGCTACGGGAATGTCCTCGGTAATGCCGAAGCGCAGGAAGGCTTCATACACACATGGCAGGGCTTTATTGGCGAGCGCGAAGCTCGTCACGTGCGGGGAGTGGGTGTGAATGACGGCGTTGACGTTGCGACGCAGGCGGTAGACGCACGAGTGCATACCGACGATCTCACGCGCTACCGGGTCGATATCGCCCTCGACCGGGTCGCCATCAAAGGTGATCACGGTCAGTTGCTCAGGGGTCAGGTGTTCGATGTGGCCGGTTGCCGTCAGCAGCATCTGTCCCTCTTCGGGCAATCGCACGCTCAAATTGCCATGCCCGCTGTGTGACATGACGCCTGCATGGAAGAGCATATTGGCGGCCTGAATGATTTGCGCGCGCTGTTCGCTGTAGCTCGAGTGCATTGTCCATTCCTTTCTCAGAAAAGAAAAATATCCGAAGCCGGCTGTTCAAAACGCGTGTAGTAAAAATTGGCCTGGCACTATTGTACATTACTCGGGCGAGAGATTCTTCGCTATGCTCAGCATGACAGGCAAGAGGGTCTTTTTCATGACATGCCGTGTCATTGAAAACCAGTTCGGACGTGTCATTCTGAGCGGAATGAGCCGAAGCCCTGAGGAACGAAAGGGAAGAAGCTCAAGTGTACCAAATCGGGCTGTGGCTCTATAGAAAGCATATCTGGCCTGACCAATGCGAACGTTTGCTTGAAAAGCTAGAGGTAATAAGCAGGCAGATACGGGATTTCTACAGATTTTTAAATATGAGCGACCACCTTCCTCTCGTTGTTTGCCCGCTACGCTATCCGCTGGTGAAATCGCTGCGCCGGATAAGTTTAAAGCCAAAAAAGACCCCTTGCCTAGTTAATCCCTTAGCTTCTATCGCACAACCTCGCGAGTTAGCAGGCGCAATACATTGCCGCTCATAATTGCCGCCTGTTGCTCATGAGTCAGACCCGCGTCATACAGCGTACCTTCGACCAGCTTGCAGGAGGCGATGACTGGCATGATCGGCCAGTCGCTACCATTGATGACATGCTCCACTCCCAGCACGTCAACAACAAAGCGGATCGACGCGGGGTCGTAGCCCATCGTATCTACATACAGGCGCTTGCGCAATTCGGCAGGCGGCCCAGCTTGCCAGCCATCACTCGCATACTCCTGGTTAGCGATGCCTGCGAACAGCAGCGCGGCAGCGCCGATCATCGGGATCACTATCTTCAACGTAGGAAGTTCGTCGAGGATGCCGCTGCGCAAGAGAGCAAGTATACTTGCCGCGGTCTCGGTTCCACGCGCGAGCAGGACGCCCGTATGACCCAGGCGCGCCAGCCGCTCAGTCAGACCAACAGGGCTGACGGGGTGAACGAAGACCGGAATACCGAGCGCGGCGGCAATTTCCAGAGATGGGCGTGCTTCAGGCGCATCCAGGTAACGGTCGCCGCGCGCGCAATCCACGCAAATTCCGGGAATGCCCAACGTTTGTACGGCCCGTTCCACCTCGCGGGCTGCTTCTTCGCCGTGAAAGGCATCGATAGTGGCGAGGGCCAGCAGATGCTGAGGGTCCGCGGCAACCAGTTCGGCAAAGCGATCATTGATGCGCTGCATCAGGGAGATGGGTAACGGCTCGCCAGGAGCCAGCAGTACGCTGCCAGGAGCAGTCAGCACCTTGGCACCAATGCCTGCCTCGTCCATAGCCTCCAGTTGCGCGCGGATATTGGTCAACAGCGGCCATGCACGCAGCAGATTGGCTGGTCCGCGCGGTGAAGCGGAAGGATACCACGCGGCATCGTAGTAGTGGCTATGAAAGTCGATCAGGCGAGGAGAGGCGCGAAATGCCATGCTTCATTCCTTTCTGCTCTTTCTGGCAGACGATTAGTGGCGATTTTGCTGTTTTTACTCTACATGATAGAGAAGACCTGTGTCAATGCGAGGAAGTCGCATTGCTAGCCGGTCGGTGAAAGAGTTTCGCCGCCTGTTTTACTCCATTTTGTTGCAAGCAGTTATGCCTGTGATCTGCGCAGCGCCTTCTCCGCCGTAATTTTTGAACGGTCGATGCGCAGCGCCCCGGGCCGATTGTTTGAAAGCGGAAAACCAGGTGGCTTTATCTTCCTTCTCGCCTTGTAGTGAGCTCTCTTTTTCTTCCGGTAGCACAGATTTTCACAAAATAGCTCTCTCCCGGCCATCATAAAATCCAATCTGATTATGCTACGCGTGCGAGCTACAATACGTATACTTAGATGTATTCTAGAGGAAGGGCTGTTCTTAATGTTTCAATCTATTACAAATAACCTTGGAAATTTTCTTGCCAGTTATGGATACTGGGCCGTGCTGGTCTTCGTAGCAATTGAAAGCACAGGCATCCCTTTCCCCGGTGAGACGATGCTGATCTTTGCATCCATCTATACCGGTACAACGCATCGCCTATCTCTCATCTTTGTGATAGCGGCGGCGGCAGCCGGGGCAATCCTGGGCGACAACGTAGGTTTCTGGGTCGGGCGAGAGGGCGGTTATCGCTTGCTGCGTCGCTATGGGCGTTATATTCATCTCGACGAACGCAAACTCAAAGTGGGGCAATATCTCTTTCGCAAGCATGGCGCCAAAGTCGTCTTTTTCGGGCGTTTCGTCGCGGTCCTGCGCGCCTGGGCCGCGTTTCTAGCGGGGGTCAACCGCATGCCCTGGCCGCTCTTCCTGCTCTTCAACGCGTTGGGAGGAATCGTGTGGGCGACTCTCTATGGGGTCGGAAGCTACTTGCTGGGCAATAACATCCGTCGCTTCACCGGCCCTGTTGGCTATACATTACTGGCGCTGGGTGTCATTCTCATTATCGTCTCTTTTTTCGTTGTGCGCCGCAACGAGGAACGATTGGAGAAGAAGGCAGAGGAGGAAGAATGATTATGCATCAAGAAGATACCTGGACGCCGCCACAGCCACAACCACAGCAGGCGTATCGTGGTTGGAGGTGGCTGCGCACGCTGATAATCGGGGTGGTTCTTTTTATTGTCGCATCAATTATCCTGTTGTGGAGCGGTGACCCTAATCTGTTTCCAACGGTAATCCTGATAGGGAATTTCCTGGTGCCGGTGGTCTTTGTGGCGTTCCTGTACGATCACCAGCACATCAGTTCACTCTCGATAGATACGATAGCGGCGAGTTTTGGCATCGGAGGAGTGCTGGGCGTGCTGGGAGCCACAGTGATCGAATCGCTGGTGGTACCGGCGCCGGCGAATCCAACGCGGGGACTCTCCTTCGAGGGGGCCCTGCTGGTTGGATTGATTGAGGAGGGATGTAAGATTCTGGCGGTGATCTTCCTGGCACGCAAGGTGCCTCACACTTCCCAGATGGATGGGCTGTTGCTGGGAGGAGCGGTTGGCATGGGGTTCGCAGCCCTGGAAAGCACCGGCTATGCTTTTACCGCACTGCTCATCAGCCAGGGTCATATTAGCGCCTCGCTTGCCTCGACGGTGCTGCGAGGTCTGCTTGCTCCTTTTGGTCATGGAGTCTGGACGGGCATTCTGGGCGCGGTATTGTTTCGCGAAAGCGGACCGCGCCACTTTCGCATTACTGGCCCGCTAATTCTGGCCTACCTGTTTGTCTCCACCCTGCACGCGCTGTGGGATGGACTGCCGGTGACGATATACTTCACGATTCCACCCGGCTTTCCTATCCCGCTGACATCATTGATACTGGGTGTGATTGGCCTGATCGTCCTGGGAGTACTATATCGAGGAGCTATCATGCGGCAAAAGCAGCAGGTTGCTTGATTAATGCTGTTGAATGAGCGCCTTGATAGTGCGCACCTGCTGGCGTTCCTTGCTGGTAGGCGGCACCTCTCTGTATATGGAAGCGTCAGCGCCTTTTAGAGCGCCTCCGCAGCCTCAGCGCACTGGCGGGTGAAATGGAAATAGAGGTGGATGGTTCTGAAACAGGGATGGAGGGGAAACCCTTGGTTGAGCGAGGTGAGATAATAAACAAAAAGGAGTACGTGCATGCAAGAGCATTTGCGCCCGCGGGAACGCACGCATATGTTGGATGAGATTCGAGAGCAGCCGGAAGCTGTGCGCCGCACGCTGGCCAATACAGGTGATGCCGTGCGCCAGGTCGCGCAGGAGGCCAGGCAGCGTAGCATCGATGTGATTCTACTCGCCGCCCGTGGAACTTCAGATCACGCGGCTCTGTACGGGCAGTACCTTTTCCAGTACCTCAACGGTATTCCGGTGGCCCTCGCAACACCTTCGCTGTTCACACTCTACGGAGCTTCTCTCCGACTTGAGCGCGCGCTCGTAATCGGCATTTCGCAGTCAGGCGAATCCACCGACATCGTACACGTCATTGAGCGTTCGCGTGAAGCGGGAGCACTCACCGCTGGCATCACCAATATCGAAGGCTCGCCACTGGCAAAAACTGCCCAGCATACCTTGCTCTGCCATGCGGGACTGGAGCGCAGTGTGGCCGCGACCAAGACCTATACCACCACCTGCACGGCGCTTGCGATGCTGGCCGCGAGTCTGCCGGGCGGCCAAGTGCTGCAACGTGGCATCCAGCAAATACCTGACCTTGTCACCGCCGCGCTTCAAAGTGAGGAGCATATTGCGCGGCTGGCCGAGCGCTACGTATTCGCGCGCGATTGCGTGGTATTGGGACGCGTCTTTCAGTACTGTACCGCTCGCGAAATGGCGCTGAAATTAGAAGAAACCTGCTACATCGTCTCCACCCCTTTCTCGACTGCCGATTTCCGTCATGGGCCGGCGGCGTTGATTGAGCGCGGATTGCCCGTCATCCTTTTTGCTACGCCCGGCAGGACGGTCGATGAATCGCTCGAATTGCTGCAATTGCTGCACGAGCGCGGCGCGGACTGCATGGTGATTACCGAGGAGGAGCGTTTAGTGGAAACAGCTACGAACTCGATCCTGCTCAAACTGCCCGCTGTGGAAGATAGCAAAGCTCAGCAAACAAGCGCAGTGGCCGGAAACGCAAGCGTAAACGTGGCAGAATTGCTGGCCCCAATAGCCTATATTGTGCCGGGCCAGCTCTTCGCCCAATACGTTGCGCTCGTCAAGGGACTCAATCCCGACCGGCCGCGCGGGCTGGCAAAGGTAACGCGCACTCTTTGAGCGGGTAGACTGTGTATTACTAACAGCTAGAGAGGAAATGAAGCATGCGCACTATCGCAATTGAAGAACATTTCATGGCCAATGGCTTCAGAGAGGCAATGCAGGGAAACGTTTCGACCGGCGGTGCCTCAAACGCGGCATTTGCCGGCGAGTTGCAGGCCAGGCTTGCCGACCTTGGCGAAATTCGCCTCATCGACATGGATGTAGCAAGCATTGATCTCCAGGTTATTTCTCAAGTGGCGTTAGAAATCGGATCATTACCGGAAGAAGAGCTTATAAGATTAGCACGCCAGGCAAATGATCAACTGGCGGCGGCCATCGCTGCTCATCCCACGCGTTTCGCGGGTTTTGCCACGCTGCCCATGACCTCTCCGGAGGCCGCCGCTGAAGAGTTGGAAAGGGCGGTACATATGCATGGGCTCAAAGGAGCCATGATTAGTGGTACAACGAACGGGCATTTCCTGGACGATCCCGCTTTTTTGCCGGTGCTTGAGCGAGCGGTTGCACTTGATGTGCCTATTTATATTCACCCAGGGGTGCCACCCGCGCCTGTGCGAGAAATCTACTATTCTGGTTTCGATCCGGCAGTGAACTACGTCCTGGCAACCAGCGCCTGGGGCTGGCACTCCGAAACCGCCATCCATGCGCTCAGACTGATACTCTCCGGTATATTCGATCGCTTACCGAACTTGCAAATCATCATCGGACACATGGGAGAGATGATCCCCTTTATGTTCGCTCGTATTAATGACCGGCTGGCGCCGCTGACGAAGAACTTGCAGCATCCCGTGCCCGACTACTTTTTGCGCAACTTTTATATTACCACCAGCGGCTTCTTCACCGAGCCGCCGTTTCTGCTCGCCTTGCAGATCATGGGGGCTGACCGCATCATCTTCTCGGTCGATTATCCCTACAGCCCGAATGAGCGGGGAAGGGCTTTTCTGGATACTCTGTCCATCAGCCGGGCTGATAAGGAAAAAATCAGCCACCTGAACGCTGAACGAGTGCTGAAGCTGGGGAACGTTAGCTAACATTCCAGGACTTCCTGTGGTACACTAAAGACAACTCAGCTAAGACTATAGATTGTTTTACCAGGGGGAGCTATATATGCCAAATGCTGCTCGTCGCGTATCCACATTCGGAACCACTGTCTTCACCGAAATAAATATGCTGGCGCAGCAATATAACGCGCTGAATCTCGGTCAGGGCAAACCAGACTTTGACACGCCGCCGGATATTGTTGAACACCTGATACAGGCTGCCCAGGCAGGACAGTACAACCAGTACGCGCCAGGCTCCGGCACCGCATCGCTGCGCCAGGCCATTGCCGATCATGCTGGGCACTTCTACGGTCTGGATATCGACCCCGTGCGTGGTATCGTGGTTACTTCAGGGGCAACTGAGGGCATCTTCGCCGCCATTCTGGGACTGGTCGACCCGGGCGATGAGGTAATCGTCATCGAGCCATTTTACGATTCATATGTACCGGACATTCTCATGGCGAATGCTATCCCCGTCTGCGTACCACTGCATCCCCCGACATGGACGTTTGACGTTGATGAATTGCGGGCGGCTTTTAGCGGTAAAACACGCGCGCTGATCTTGAATACGCCACAAAATCCCAGCGGGCGTGTCTTTACACCCCAGGAATTACAGCAAATTGCAGAGCTCTGCATTGAGCATGATGTTACAATCATCGCCGATGAAGTCTATGAACACCTGGTCTTCGCGCCCGCGCAACATATCCCTATAGCCACGATTCCAGGTATGTTTGAGCGTACGGTGACGGTGAGCAGCGCCGGAAAGTTGTTCAGCGCGACAGGTTGGAAAATTGGCTGGGTCTCCGGACCCCCTGTGCTGGTCGATGGGGTAGCGCGCGCCCATCAATTCATCACCTTTGCAGTACATCATCCCTCACAGGAAGCGATTGCCTACGCGCTTAACCTTCCCGATTCGTATTTTGCTGCGTTTCGCGCCATGTACGAAACAAAGCGCCGGTTGATGTTGTCCGCGCTCGACAGCGCAGGGTTGAAGTATTGCGTTCCAGAAGGAACCTATTTCGTGATGGCCAATTATTCAGGCATATTTGCCGGAACCCCGCTTGAATTCACACGCTATCTCACGCGGGAAATCGGCGTGGCCTGCATTCCACCCGAGTCATTTTACAGCCAGGAGCACGCGCATATCTGCCAGGGCTATGTACGCTTCGCCTTCTGTAAAAGCGACGAGATGCTGGACCAGGTGAAAGACCGCCTGGCAAAGTTACGACCGCGCTCAGGGGATTGAACCAGTCGAGTCAGTTGATGGCTGCTGGTCAATCTCCCTATAATTCCGCTACACTCCTTTATCATTCTTCAATTTTTTGGTATAATGAATCGTGTCAACCTCATCTATGAAGCAGCGCTCATCTGTACGAGTTAACTCGTACCTTGCTGCCCTGTGCAGGACAGAAACATACCAACATCACGAACCGGTCATATTTTTACATTGAAAATCAAAAATTGCATCATTTGGAATTGGGAGGTGTTATGATGACAACGGATACCCACAAGGAAACACTTGGCTTTCAGGCCGAAGTCCAGCAATTGCTCAACCTGCTGGCCCACTCGCTCTATAGCAATAAGGAGATATTCCTGCGCGAGTTGATCTCCAACGCCTCGGACGCCATTGACCGCCTGCGCTTCGATGCGCTCTCCAACCCGCAGCTTTATGAAAACGACAATGACTTCAAAATTCGTGTCTCCTATGACAAAGATGCGCGTACTATCACCGTCTCAGACAATGGCATCGGGATGAACCGCGACGAGGTGGTGGAGAACATTGGTACCATCGCGCGTTCGGGCACGCGCCAGTTTTTCCAATCGTTGACCGGCGACCAGCAGAAGGATGCCAACCTCATCGGGCAGTTTGGCGTCGGATTCTACTCCGCTTTTGTCGTCGCCGATCACGTCACATTGATAACGCGCCGCGCCGGGCTGAGCGCCGGTCAGGGCGTGCGTTGGGAGTCCAGTGGCCAGGGTGAATATACCCTGGAGACCGTCGATAAGCCCACACGAGGCACAGATGTCATCCTGCACCTGCGCGAGGACGAAGACGAACTGCTCAGCGGCTATCGCCTGCGCTCGATCATTCGCAAGTACTCCGACCATATCATGTTCCCCATCGTCATGAAGGCCGAGGGGAAAGATCAGAATGAGGACGAGGTGGTCAACCGCGCTTCGGCCCTGTGGACGCGCCCGCGGGTCGAGATCAGCGTGCAGGAATATAATGAATTTTACAAGCACATCTCGCATGATTTCGAAGATCCCCTGGCCTATATCCACAGTCGCATGGAAGGCACGCAAGAGTACATTTTGCTGCTCTATATCCCCGCTCATGCGCCATTTGATCTCTATGCGCGCGAATTTCATCATGGTGTCAAGCTCTATGTGCGCCGCGTCTTCATCATGGACGATGCCGAGAAACTGATGCCCAGGTACCTGCGCTTCGTGCGCGGCATCATCGACTCCAGCGACCTGCCTCTGAACGTCTCGCGCGAATTGTTGCAGCATAACCGGCTGATCGATACGATGCGCAACAATGCGACGAAGAAAGTCCTGGGCCTGCTCTCCGACCTGGCAAGCGGTGAGAAGGAGAAATACGCGCAGTTCTGGAAAGAATTTGGCCGCGTGCTCAAAGAGGGGTTGGTGGAAGATGCGGCCAATCGTGAAACTATCGCCAAACTGCTGCGCTTCACCTCAACCGCCTCTGCCGATGCCACACAGGATGTTTCGCTCGAAACATATGTCTCTCGCATGAAAGACGGGCAGGACAAGATTTACTATCTCATCGCCGACAGCTATGCCGCGGCGAAAGATAGCCCGCTACTTGAAATCTTCAAAAAGAAAGGTGTCGAGGTCCTGCTACTTTCTGACCCCGTTGATCATTTCGTCATCCCCGAACTCACTGAGTTCAACGGAGTCCAGCTGCAATCTATCTCACGCGGCGAGATAGATCTGTCGAAGCTGGGAAACGAGCAGGAACAAGAGGAAGAAAAGCAATCCGCCGGCGAAGCCAGGGGCCTGCTCGAGCGCATCAAGACAGTGCTGGGCGAAAAGGTCAAAGACGTGCGTACCACTAATCGCCTCACCACCTCGCCCGCCTGCCTGGTCATCGATGAATATGGCATCGATCCAAGTCTCGCGCGCATGCTGGAAGCAGCCGGCCAGCCGGTGCCACATGACAAGCCCATCCTGGAAATCAATCCGCACCATCCCATCATTACCAAATTGAAGGATGAAAGCGATGAGAAGCGCTTTAGCGACTGGGCCTACATCCTCTTTGACCAGTCGGTTCTCAGCATGGGCGAAAAGCTGGATGACCCCGTCAACTTCGTCAAGCGCCTCAACGACCTGCTGGGGCAGCTTTAAACTCCAGGGGTAGGTGGGACGTCGCCATAGTAAGGGCGACCCTTGAGGTCGCCCTCCGACAAAAAAGCCTTGCGGTCCCCCTCCTCTATACGCAGGTTAAATCCCTCCAGGGATGACATCAATTCGATCATTTGGGCGAATATCAGGTTAAATACCTCCGCTATACACAAGTTACATAAAGGAGACTTACATGGCCAGGTTTGTATCGCTCTTCCGCGGTATCAACGTTGGTGGCAACCATCCAGTACGCATGGATGAACTCAAAGCCCTGCTCGAATCGCTGGGACTGCGTGATGTTGCCACCTACATTCAGAGCGGAAACGTCGTATTCAGTGGCGAAGATATCGACCTGGCCCAACTTCCGGCGCAAATTGAGGAGAGATTCGCCCAGAGATTCGGCTTTCAGGCCAGAGTCATAGTTCGATCTGCCGCGGAGCTAAGCGAGATTATAGCGAACAATCCATTTCAGGGCCAGCCGGAGAAAGAATCGAAATGGACAGTCGTGCTGTTTCTCTCGTCTCCCCCCGGAAGCGCTGCCCTGGAAGAGTTGCGACAAGCATATACAGGCCCCGAAGAGTACTATTTAATCGGCCAGGAGCTGTATATCTATTATCCCAACGGCCAGGGGCGTTCAAAACTGACCAACACTCTGCTAGAGAAAAAGCTGAAAACCAGTGGCACTGCTAGAAACTGGAATACGGTTCTCCAGTTGCAGAAAATGCTTCAATAAAGTGGGTGTGTGGAGGCCGACCACAAGGGTGCGCCCTTCCCTGGACAGCGCTCTCTCGCCCTCATCGAAAAAAGCGTCGGGGAGAGAAGCTAATTACATCCCAGACAACGACAGCGCATCCTCAGGCGTTGTGTACGTGGCCTCGTGGAGGAGGCCCCCGCCCGGCGGCGTGGCGACTTCGATCACGGGAAGGGCATCATCATCGGGCAATATTGTTGTTCCGATATAGTCGCCAGCGAAATAGCCGCGCGTGGTCTTTGCCAACCAGTCAAGCTTCATTGGGCCTGCCAGTTGCTCTTTATTTTGCCACGTCTTGCCGCCGTCGGTTGATGAGATAAAGCCAACATCAAGTTTGCAGGTGGAGACGGAGCAGTTGGTGTCCGGGAAGTAATAGTAGGTCAAGGCCAGGTGTGTGCTACCATTGAATGTTCGCGCCGCTATGGCAGGATTGAAGTGATCGACTCCGCTACCGATAGGATCAATGGGGATGCGCACCACAGGCGTCCATGAAATGCCATCGGTCGAAGTGGTCATGACCAGGTCATTGGCGGTACAGCCTTTTTCGAAGCGGCAATCGTTCCAGATCAGGTAAACTTTGCCAGAACTATCGATAGCTGCCGTGGGGTCACCATAGTTGGTGCGCATCCTTGGCTCCTCGGGCAGCACCTTCTGGTAGGAGACCTTGATCAGCTTGCTCCAGCTCTTGCCCCCATTGATCGAGATGAAGGAGGCCACATAGTAGATTTTTGGCGTTTCCCCTAAAATGGGGATGATGACTCGACCATCCGGCTGAACTAACGGTTGGCCGCCCGTGCCATTAGCCTTATCGGCGGTAGTTACCGGTTTGCTCCAGGTTAATCCGCCATCCGTAGAGGTACTCACCTGGATAAGGTTGTATTCTTTGTTATTGATGAAGGTGTCCCATTGATCGTAACAATGCCCGTAGTAGGGACTGCTCGGCGTGTTATCGCAGGTGATCCAATCTTTGTCGAAAAATATGCCGGTCGAATTTTGCACAATGATGACCGGCTTGCTCCAGGTCAATCCATCATCTTTGGAGAGGCTGACGGCGACCGCGTTGGGGTTGGCGATTTCGTCGAAGATATAGCTGGAGATGATCCAGGTCTTGTGTTTGGCATCGTAGACGACCACAGGATCGCTGGCGCGGTGGTAGGCTTTGCCACCGGAGTAGATGGTGAGATCAGGCAGCGAGCCATGCATCCAGGTCTTGCCCCCATCATGCGAGGTAGCCCAACCATTGTCCGAGGCGCCGCCGGTACTAAAACGCCCCTGCTGGAAGGTCGCAACCACCGTCTGCCCATAGGAATAGACATCGGGTTCGACCTCAGTCGCGTGCTGGCTGTTGCTATTCGTGAACGGGTCGCTGCTCATCTGCACCAGGCTCTCATGTTGTGGGCTTGATAAAGCATTCGCAGAGGCCGAGAACGCGAGCGATGGAATGACGGCCATCAACGTAAGGATTGTTGCCAGGCGAATAGGCCATCGAAAGCGAGATAAGGCTGCCATATGTTACCCTGCCTTTCTTTTACATTACAAACATGTTTCCCCCAGCAATCCAGACAAGAGGAGACGCGGATTGCTACTATATATTACCACGCTTGCTCAGCAGCAAGGGAATACAGGCTGTATCTTAACCTCTTTCTGCTGCATAATTTTAAGGAAGAGAGCAGCACATATTGTTTTTAACAAAAGGAGACGAAGAATATGAGTACACCAATGGAATCGCCTCGCTCCGGCGCGGACTTTATGCGCCAGTTTTTCCCTACCTCACCATATGTGGGACACCTGGGAATGCAACTCACCTCGCTTGAGCCGGGCCGGGCTATAGTATCCCTCCCGTTCGCGGATTCGCTTGTGACTATCGGCACAGTCGTACACGGTGGCGCGATTGCCTCGCTCATTGATACCGCGGCCATGGTGGGGGCATGGTCGGATGCTGAGGTGCCGGCAAAACTTCGTGGCACCACCGTTAATCTGACGGTGGCTTATCTCGCGGCCGCTGAACGAGAAGACCTGCAGGCTATTGCCTCAGTATTGCGGCGTGGGCGCAACCTGGTCTACCTGGATGTCGAGGTCAAGGGCGCATCGGGGAAGACGGTCGCCAAAGGGCTTGTGACCTATAAGATGGGCTGAGCCAGATAGAGAGATATTCCACGCGTTCCTGGACTCAAGCGCGGGAAAATCATGCCGCATTACAAAGAGCGCTGGATCGGGGATAGTTGGCGCCAGGCTCTCCAGCACTTTATCATCACATGATAGCGATCCCGTTTGTGTGATAAAATGAAAGCAATGTGGCATACTCTTTTAACTAACTCCTACACCTTGAAGTAGGAGGATTTCCATGCTGGTAGGGTAGATTGTAGGGAAAACGTTTATCCCATTTTTCCGAATGAATTGGCAAATTGCCATTATTGCCCCCGGTATGGAGTTCATAGTAAATGCTTCGATTCCTCTTGCCTCGAAGATGTGGCAAACTCAATAGAAGGAGATTCTACCAGCATGGCAACCCCGCCCAGGGAGCAGAACAGGCAGCACGAGAAGGGCCGCAATAGACCACACAAATCACATCGCTGGATGAATGGTCGCCTGCCCTACAGACCTGTTGGCGCGCCCATACGGTATACGTCCCCGCTTCCGCCGCTAGAGCCTCCACCTACACCCAGGGTGAAGACTATGCAACGGCGTCTGGAGGGCCTCTTCCTGGCCGCATTTATCAACCGCAACTTCGCGTTGATGTGGTGGGGGCAGGCCATCTCCAGCATCGGTGACTATGCCTGGGATACTGCGCTTGTACTCTGGATAGCTTCTTATCTCGCGGCTGGTCAATCCTGGGCGCCACTGGCTGTTAGCGGTGTTGTCCTGGCCGCGGCCCTGCCGCAAATTGTCGTCGGACCTATAGCAGGCGTCTTCGTAGACCGCTGGGATAAACGGCGCACCATGATCATCATGGCCATGCTGCAAGCGATTGTCGCCACTATGCTCGTGTTGGCGGCCCTCAATATCCGCTTTCCTTTTGTGGGGAGCGAACAGTTTCAGAACTTCTGGCGCATTGTTGCCGTCTACATTGATGTAGTCGCACTTACCATCTTCGCTCAATTCTTCATCCCTGCGCAGTTCGCGCTTATTAAGGATATCGTTCCTGAGCAGAAGCAAGACCAGGCGCTAGAGACCAGCCAGGCCATCCAGGGACTCTCAATCATTATTGGCCCACCTGTAGCCGCCGCGCTCGTCTTCGGCCTCGGCGTCGCCTGGGCTCTGGTACTCGATGCTTGTTCATTTATGATCGTCCTCTTCGCCATCTTTGCAATCCAGGCGCCACCCTCGGCTCACAGCCTGGCGCCCGGTGAAGCCGGCCACTTCTCCCGCGAATTTCTCGATGGCCTGGGCTACGTCATCAACCACCGTATCCTGCGCACCATCCTGGTCGCTGAGGTCCTCACCTGGCTTGGCTTTGGCGCCCTGCAATCTCTCGGCTACTTCTTTATTACCGAGAATTTGCATGCCCCCGCCAGCGATTACGGGCTATTCGGCGCGGACTTCGGTGTTGGAGCCATAGTAGGCGCCTTGCTGGTTACATTCATTGGCCAGCGCATCGGCCTGGACTGGCTCCTCTGGGTCTCCCTGATCACATCTGGCCTGTTCGTCATCCTCATGTCGCATGTGAGCAACTTCCCTATCGCGCTGGCGGCAGCTTTCCTTTTCGGCGTCTCCACCACTGCCATCATCGTCACCGCCGGACCTCTGGCCTTGCACGGCACCTCCCGCGAGTACGTAGGCCGGGTCATGGCCGTCATCAACCCGATTGGTCGCCTTGCCGCCCTCGTCTCCGTTGTGCTGGCCGGTTACTTCGTGAGCACCGTCTTGCAGGGCTTTCATGCCAACCTGCTCGGCATCACGTTTGGCCCCATCGACACCGTTTTCACCTTCATGGGCCTGCTCGCCATCGCCGGCGGCCTCTATGCTCGCATCAGCCTGCGCTCGATCGCAGAAGAGTCCCTTCCTGCACCTGCCGAGTCTGACCAGGACAACGTGCAGGGCCACGTGAATCAGTCGCAGCATGCGTCATAAAACAAAACACGATCCCTATCGCGCCCTGCGGTTCGGCGCTTTTCGCCTCTTATTCACCGGCACGTTCATCGCTACCATTGGCGAGCAGATGATCAACGTCGCCATCGGCTGGGAATTGTACCAGCGTACTGGCTCTGCCCTCGCGCTCGGATGGGTCGGGCTGGTACAGATCATTCCTGTGATCCTACTTGCGCTTCCCGCAGGGCAGCTCGCCGATCTCCTCAATCGCAAGCGTATCGTCATTGTCACGCAGGTGCTGCTGGCCCTGGCCTCTATCGGACTAACCATGCTCTCCTTTACGCATGGCCCGCTGCTCCTGATCTACGCCTGCCTGCTTTTAATCGGCTGCGGCGTGGCATTTGGCAATCCCGCTAGCTCGACGCTGATCCCGCAAATCGTGCCGGAGGATGTGTTCGCCAGTGCCGCCACGTGGTCGAGCAGTTCCTGGCAACTGGCAGCCGTGCTGGGACCTGCCCTGGGCGGCTTTGTCATCGCGGTAAGCGGCGGCGCGGCTCTCGTCTACGCCCTCAACGCCACAGCCGCTCTGCTCTACGCCATCCTGCTTTTACCCATCACTGTGAAAAGGCAGGGGCTGCTACCGGCGAAAACAACGACTACCGGCTCGTTATTGGAGGGCGTCAGATTCCTCAAAAAAAGCCAGGTCATACTCGCTGCCATCACGCTCGACCTCTTCGCTGTCTTGCTCGGCGGAGCGACCACTCTGCTACCAATCTATGCCAGAGACATCCTGCGCGTCGGGCCAACCGGCCTGGGATGGTTACGAGCAGCGCCCTCGATAGGCGCCGTTTGCATCTCTCTTTCGCTTGCCCATATCCCGCCTTTCAAAAAGGCCGGCCTCACGCTTTTGCTGGCTGTCGCCGGTTTTGGAGCCGCAACTTTCATCTTCGGCATTTCCACCTCCTTCTGGCTCTCCATGTTCATGCTGTTCCTGTTGGGTGGCCTCGATAACATCTCCGTCGTCATTCGCAGCACCCTGCTGTTGACACGCACACCCGACGCCATGCGCGGGCGCGTCGCCGCCGTCAACACGCTGTTCGTCGGCGCCTCGAACGAACTGGGCGGCTTCGAGTCCGGCCTGGCCGCCCAGTTATTCGGCCCCGTCGTCTCAGTCGCGGCGGGTGGCATAGGGACGATACTGGTCGTGCTGGCGGTTGCGTTGATCTGGCCCGAGATGCGCAGATTGGGACGGCTGTAAGTCAGATTTTGATGGCAATGCGAACTACATGCACTCTTCCGCAAACAGCCGTATCGAATCCAACTGCAAGGCATCGACGAATCGGACGATAATCTCTTGTATCCCAGCCTCCTCGTATTGCCGCAGCCGTTCGCGAATCTGCGCAGGAGTGCCAATCAGGGATTCTGGTAGCAACTCATCGAGGTTCTGGCGCTCTTGCGGCGTCAGTTTGGCAATAGCCTCCTCCTCAGTGTTGGCGATAGCGCAATAATCGATCAAGGTCGTGCGCCGGATGCTGTTGTAGTCGCGTCCCACCTCCTCGCAGTGCTGCCTGAGCACATCTAGCTTATGCTTGATGGTCGATATGTCCCCACCGATGTTGCAGGCGTCCGCGTATCGCGCAACCAGCCTGAGCGTCACCTTTTCACCGCCTCCGCCGATCAATAAGGGAATATGTGGCTTTTGCGCTCCTTTGGGCTGGTTGATGGCACCCTGAATTGAATAGTATGTTCCCTCGAATGCTGGTTCCTCCTGCGTCCACATAGCCAGGATAATCTGAACGGCCTCGTGCAAACGCTGCAAACGCTCGTGAGTACTCGGGTAGGGGTAGCCATAGGCAAGATATTCGTGTTTATACCAGCCGGCGCCAATACCCAGTATGAGCCGACCATGGCTGAGTACATCAACGCTGCTAGCCATCTTCGCCAGCAGCGCGGGGTTGCGATAACTGTTACAGGTCACCATCTGGCCGATACGGATGCGCTGTGTATCGCGGGCCAGAGCCGCGCAACTCGTCCAGCACTCGAATGTTATTTCCTGCACCGGAGCCGGAATGGTATGAAAATGGTCGTAGAGCCAGGCAGAAACAAAGCCCAGGCGCTCGGCTTCCTGCACCACGCGCGTCATTGCTTCATAGGCATCCACCGGGTCGGGAATACTTACCAGGTCCAGTCGCCATCCCTGGGGAGCGATAATGCCAAAATCCACCGGCATGTCAATAAATCCTTTCTTTGCTCACGCGGATTGATAACTATTATGAATTATACTGTCCTGCTGCATGGGTGATGAACTGTGACAACCGAATAGAGATAGTTTGTATGGCCCCAACGCCACAAGAACCATGTATAATAAGCCATGTGCGCCGATTTGAAAAAGAATAGATCATAGAACGAGTATGTGTAGGGGCTGATTCATCGCGCCCACCGCCGATTGATCGGCCTTTCCTGGAGAATAGTATGGACGAACACATTGACTACGAAAACATCTTTACACCCCAGGGCATGCTGGGCCACGTCTCGAAGAATCCCAACCTGGACTTCCTGATGAACATCTTCAACATCCCCAGGGTCTATAGCGTTTCCGGCTTTGGCACCTGGAACGTTGGGCAGCATACCGTCGCCGTCGCCTTCCTGGTGCTCTACTGGTCGGCGTTTCATTCTTATCCGCAGGAAAAACGCGACCGCCTCGTTACGCTGGCATTGATGCACGATGTGCATGAAGCCGTCATTGGAGATATCCTGCCCTTTTTCAAAACTGCTGCCGTCAAAGAGGCCATCGATTCCATCCAGAACGATATCCTGCAAGCATTTGGCATTGAAGAAGACCAGGCCCTGCACAATGAATTGAAGCTGCTGGACATGATCGGCTTTCTCTACGAAATCGGCCAGTCTTCACCAAGGGGCATCGACCCATCCAAGAGCGAACTGATCAAACAGATGTACGCCCGGCAAAAAGAGGAAATCCTGAAATACGCCGAGAAGACAAACATCGAGCGACAAACGGTCAACGATTTTCTGGCATCGATGAATTTATAACCTGCGCAGAGAAAAATCAATCCGTGCTTATTACATCATTCTGTTGAGTCCTGGCGGCCTCTTCAGATAGAGAACCAGCGGTATCGAACAGCTTGCGCAAGTAATCATTGAGAAACATCCCCTGCGGATCGAGCCTGGCCCGAATACGCCGGAAATCGTGCCAGCGCGGGTAGAGCCCCGCCAGCTCCTCCGCCGTGCGCGTGTGCATCTTGCCCCAATGCGGCCTGCCGTCATAGCGCCGGAAAATTTCCTCGATGTGCTCGAAATAGGATTGATAGGGCATACCTCGATACATGTGTACCGCGATATAGGCCGAATCGCGTTCGTAGGCCGGACTGAGCCAGATATCGTCCCTGTGGACAAAACGGCACTCGATTGGAAAGTGAACCTGGAACTGCTCGCGATTGATGCACTCCTGGATTTCAGTGATTACTGCCCTCGTGTGCTCCGCCGGAATATTGTACTCCATCTCTTGAAAACGCACCATGCGCGGCGTCGAGTACAGCAGGTGGCTATAGTTGACCTCGTCAATATGAGAAATGCTGGCCGCTGAAATATGGCACGCCGTCTTTGAGAGGTCAGGGGCCACGCGGCAGCATTCCGAAAGGAGCCAGTAGACCCAGTTTTCCAGCACGATTTTATTGAAGTTGCTCCACAAAGTATTCTTGCTCGATGGCTCATCCGTTTCGTTGAGGAATTTGGCCTGCACCCATTCGGTATAGGGAAACCAGAAAAACTCGAAGTGCGAATTCTCCTGCCTATATTGCTCCAGGTGATCCAGGCAATCGGCCAGCTTCTTGCGCTGGCCTACGTAATGCAGCCGTTTGGCCGGCACAACCCGCAGCGTCACCTTCGCGATCACGCCCAGTGTTCCCAGCGATACCTGGGCAGCCTTGAATATTTCAGCATTCTGTCCGGGTAAGCATTCAAGCAACTCGCCTGATGCCGTTACCAGGGTCAATCCCTCAACCTGCGTCGCCAGCGAGCCAAAGCGTACTCCGGTGCCATGCGTACCCGTGCTGATAGCGCCGGCGATGCTCTGCACATTGATATCGCCCAGATTCTCCTGCGCCAGCCCATGCGCAAACAACACGTCGCCCAGCTGCTTCAGCTTCGTTCCACCCAGCACCGTTACTCTGCCATGTTCGGCATCGACCTGGTCAACCCCTTGCAGGTCGTCCAGCGACATCAATATATCACCGGTCTGTGCTAATGGCGTAAATGAATGGCCAGAACCAACCACTCGCACTTGGCGTCCCTCGCGCCCAAATTGCTCGATCATACGCACCAGACCGGTGATACTGCCCGGCTTCACGATCTGCCGTGGAGTCGCGCGAACGGACCCCGACCAGTTATGCCAGCGTGCCTGACGTGAGGCCTCTCTATTGCTTAGAGCCATCTGTCTACCCTCCTGATGTATACAGATTTTTCACCGCCCCTGGAGCGCAGGACAGGAACAAGCCACTGTTCCTACAGAAAACACTGCCCATCACCGCGATAAGTCGTTACCTCGTCTACGACCGCTCCGTCCTGGACAAGTAGCAAATGCGTAAAGCGTTCACAAAGCTCCCCGGCCTTGCTATGACGCAAGAAGATAGGGTCGCCGATTGTAAGCGCTAGCGGCCCATTATAACGTATAGGCGTTTGCACCTCTCCTGCTCCCTCCAGCACCTCCAGTGCGGCTCCCTGCGGCAAATAGGGCTGGGGCAGCTTTTCTGGACCGGCGGAGCCGGAGGCAACATAACCGCCGCCCAGACACGTATAGATGGATGGCTGCGGGTGCCGCACGATCTCGATGGCGAAGCCCGCGGCAGGTTGATAGCGGAAATTGCGGTAATTATCGAAGAGGGCCGGAGCGTAGAACGCCGATCCCACGGTGACCTCCGTGACCACATCCTCTGCTCGCGTGCTGTCGATGCTGCCCGTCCCACCGCCGTTCACGAAACGCAGCGCAACCCCATACGAGCCGATCATCTCAACCAGCGCGGCACGTCTTCTAGCAACCTCGCGGATGGAGCGCCGCTTCAACTGTCTCACCAGCGTATTCTTGACTGTTTGCCCCACGAAATTATCGCCTACGCCCGCGATCTGCGCTTCATAGCCCATCAAGCCATCCAGCCACACGCATTCTGACGCCAGAATCCGTCTGACCACTGGCCGCGCCTGCTCAACCGTGCGTAAAGGAGATCGCCAGACGCCAAAGTGCAGGCCAGGCACATCCAGCGACATATCAACTTCCAGGCACAATGGTAGCCGCACTCCATGCCGCCGGGCTATCTTCTCGACCCGCTCCACGTGTTCGAGACAATCAACCATCAACGTGATGTGTGCCCCCTCTGCCGTCGCGCACGCAATTGCCGCGATATCCTGTTCGTTATAAGCCGGGTAGCCGAGCAGCAGGTCATCGAAACCAAGCCCCGCCAGGTACACGGCTTCCCTGGCCGTAAAGCACATCAGACCTCGAAAACATGGATCGAACGACAGGATGCGCCGCGTAATGGCGACACAGCGCAAGGACTTGGATGCCAGCCGCACGCGCTTTCCCGTTTTCTCCTCATTTCCCCCGGCCCGAGTGACTACCTGGCCTATATTTTGCTCGAGCAGATCAAGATCAACATAGGCAAACGGCATCGGGCGGTTACCAAATACCGATTTGTAGTAGGCATAGTCTTTCATAATATCTCAGGGATATTGTAGCATATGGAGGGAGAATCTATGCCGCCGCGTATTGTCCAACCCGTCGTGTAAAAGGCAATGCCAGGAAAATCAAGCATGCCAGTACCGGTGGGCCATATGTTACCACGCAGCTGCCAGGGTTCCATATATAGCCAGGAGGAGCGCCATTATAGAGGTAGAGCAGGAAAGCCGACGCGGAAAATACAAGCGCGAATGCCTGCAATGCGCGTCCTTTGGGCTCATATAACACCGGCAAGCATACAACAACCAGAGCTACCGGCCATGCAATATACCAGGTCAGGAACCACGGCGCAACCAGCAGAAATGCCTCCAGTACCAGCAGCGACGCCATTACAAATGTGCGCACCCGCGGCGCCTTCCACATCCACACCATTCCTACCAGCATCCCCAGCGCCAACACCACAACGTTAATAAGAGTCCATACCTTGTGGCTGCTCAATTCATGAACTACCTTATACTGTAGTGTGTTATGCGGTAAGGGGTGCCCGGCGAGCCACCTCTGCGCGGCATCCAGCATCGACTTATGCGCCCCTGTTGAGGAGGGCGGCGAGGTAAAACTCTGGATAATGCTATGAACACTATGACCGGTGAAAAAAGGCCCATAAAAAAGCAGCACCACAACTGCACTGATAATGCTCGCGTAAACTGCCGCGCCCAGCACCCGCCTGGTCGCTTCCTTCGTTGCCGCATCCGTCCTGATCGCTAAAAGGGCATCGCCCACCGCCTGTATGGGCCGATTATGCACTTTAACAGAATACTTCGGTAATGGACGCGGGGTCGATTTATCGGCCCCGTGTGATGGCCGGCTCATCGCGCCCGATAATTGACCATCCTGATCAGAGAACGGCCATGAAATCTGGCGCAGGCGGTAGAAAATCAGCAGAACAATGAATAGTACCACGAGCGGAGCCAGAGTAAATTTCACCAGCGCCGCCAATGTAAAGGCCACTACCGGCAAAACGTAATCCCGCAGCCCCATCTGACCCCTCTTCTCGGCACGAACGGCGAAGAGAATGCCCAACAATATAAAGGTAATCATGAAAATATCATTGTGGCCACCATTGCTGGCCTCAAAAAGCACAAGCGGATTCCAGGCATACAGCAGCGTGCCGAGTAGAACGGTGCGCCGCGAACGGCCCATCGCCCGCAGTATATTTGTGACGAGCAGCGTATTCACTAAGTGCGCTGCCAGGCCGAGGGAGCAGAAGAAGAGGACATAGCGTATAGGATCAGTCCCGCCGAACAATTCGCTTACCGCGCAGACGAGCAGCCAGAGCGGACCATAGGCGGCTGTAGAATTTGTCCAGCCATTCAGATGGTACAGTGGGTCGTGCGGAAATTGATCTGGTGGCACAAAATAGGGATTAACGTGATAGACAAGCATCAGACGGCCATAACCGGTATACACGAAAACATCGTGTGAAAGTGATGCTCCCTCAAGCATCAAAAGCAATCCTGCCACCAGCGTTGTGAACCATACCAGGAGCAGCCAGCGATTATTTTTGTTTTCAGGCGCTCGTAAAGAGACTAGCAGCGCACAGAGACCATAGATGATAAAGGCAACCGCGAGAAGGATCAGGAAGGCTACAGTATCTCCTCCCAGCTGTGCCTGCAGGTTGGCGAAAGCGTGGAGATGATTGAGCAGCCAGAAGGCTATCCCCGCTGCCAGCCTGCTCAGCGGCAATTGAAGAAGAGGAGATGGCACTTGCGAGAGAGGAGCAAGCATGAGCAGCGTACTGATCACAAAGGCGACCGCGCAAACAAACATCAGAGCGCCAAATAGCCAGCCGCCAGTAGCCCAGCCAGCTCTCTCCGCCAGGGATGTGCCGTGTGACACCGCCTGCTCAACCTTATTTTTAATCACCATCAGCTATACTCTCTATCACCTGAATGGGTACCAGGAATGCATCCATGTGGGGGCAAGCAGGTGCTGGATACCTCCGTACACTTTCGTCTTCTTCCGCTCGCCACTTCTGCTACATCAAGCAACAGTCCATATTTCATAAACGAACATCCAGAAAAAAAGTGACCGCACTACTGGAAAGTACCGCCCGCGAGTAGGGAAAGCTTACCACATCTATTTTTATCTGTAGCCGCTTGCTTACTCTATTGATAATACTCCCATCTGCCGATAGCACGATGTAAAGGCGCGAGCGTGAACCTTGCGTGATCTTACAATAATGGCTTGAAGCAGATATATTGGAGCAATAGCTATGGCTGCGAACTCGACACCTCAGGCATTCAGGCCCGCCACACAGTTTTCGGGAGATGTGGGTGGTCGAGGTAATCGAGATAATCAAGGCGAGATTACCTTTTCCCCGGAACAGCGCAACCAACAATTGCCGGCTGTGCTTGGACTGCGCGATCTGTCAGTTTTTATGGCCCTGACCGTGTTGTTTATCAATAACAATAATGGTGTCCAGTTCGCAGGCCTGACAGCTTTTTTCTACTGGACACTCGGCCTGCTGACATTCCTCGTGCCGTGCGCGTTCTTCACCAGGTGGCTCGCGCTGCGCTTCCCCGGCGAGGGCGGCCCATATTTGTGGGCAAAGCGTGTTCTGGGTACCAGGTGGTGTTTCTTCTTCGCCTTTTGCGCCTGGTTGCCCGGCGTGCTGGCGGTTGTTTCGGTGGTGGAGGCCTGTATTGTCTTCGTGCAGTATCTTGCTCCCAGATGGTTTACTACTCCCGCGCAGCAGTGCCTCGCAACGATGCTGGTTCTGCTTGTCGCCACTGCGATAAACTGCTTCCCCTTAACATGGGTCAAACGGGTGTTGCTGGCTCTCACCTCTCTTTACCTGGCAGTTTTTGTGTTAATCGGAGCGGCTGGGATCTGGTGGCTAGAGAGCGGCCATCCGGCAGCTATAGCCCTCGACATCCCTTCTACCTGGGGTCCGGCCATGTCGAACTCGGGTCTCTATGGATTGATTGTACTCGCATTGCTTGGCGCTAATATTCCCATCATCATGGGTGGAGAGATACATGGTGGCAAAGTGGGCTTCAAACGAGCCAGCCGTTATGTCTGGTGGGGAACCGCCATCTCCTTTATCGCTTATGTATTCGGCACATTTGGCATTATGGTCATCATACCACCGAGCCAATCGGGAGCAATGATAGCAAATGTGCAGGCCATCAACGCTACCCTTGGTTCATCTGCCGCCAGCATCGTCTCAATAGTACTGGTCTTGAGCCAGGTCGCCATCGTGGCCGCCTATATCCTGCTATTTTCGCGACTGCTGGTAGTCGTTGCCGCAGATCGTCGTTTACCCATCCGGCTGGCAAAACTGAACCGGCATGGCGTTCCCATCAATAGCATTACTGTCCAGGCGGCCATTGTAGCAATAGTGACAATTCTCTCTTTCGTGGCCATTCCAGGCATCTTCGAGCAGATCATCCCACCTGCCGAGCTGGCTTTTGAAATCTACAATTTGTTGCAGGCTGCTACAACGGTGGTCTGGGTCTTCTCAGTCATCCAGATGTTCCTGCTTGTCCCCTGGCTTATTTTGCGTCATAGGCGACACATGCGTACTTCGATCAAGCAGGGGTTACTGCTCTTGAGCATGGTAGCGGTGGGCACAATTGCCTCCTGTACCGGCATCTGGACCACGATATCCCAATCATGGCTCCCCACACTCATCCCTAATGAACGTTGGACCACCCTGGTGATAATCATCACTGCCGTTGCGCTCGCGCTGGGATGGATCGTTGGCGAACTACCGCGCGTCAATGCCCTTTTGAACGAGCAGCGCCGCCTCAACGACCGCGAAATTAGTTTGCGCGCCAGGCTGCAAGAGGCCTACAACGAGCAGCAGCTACTGGTGCAGCAGCAGCAGCTACTGGTTGCAGAACTGGACAGGCTCTATCGCGAACAAGCCAGCGCTGCCATCACCGACCCTATCACAGGACTGCCCAACCATCGCGCGGTGATGAGCAGGATCGATGAGGAAGTATCGCGCTGCCAGCGCTCGCAGGGCTCATTCGCCATCCTATTTGTCGACCTGGATCATTTCAAACACGTAAACGATACCTGGGGACACCGGGCAGGTGATGCCATCCTACGTGAAGTTGGCGCCCGTTTGCGGAGCGCCCTGCGCCTGGAAGATTTTGCCGGGCGTTACGGTGGAGAGGAGTTTGCCATCGTCCTGACTGGAGCGGACTTACTCGCGGCAAATCAGGTCGCCGAGCGCCTGCTGGGCGCGATCAGCACGCAACCTTGCCTCTGGCAATCTGAAGACACTGCTGTTCCCGTGCCAATAGCCATTACCGCCAGCATAGGCATAGCGGTATACGCACTGCATGGCACCACACGCGAAGCATTGATCGAGAGCGCCGATCACGGCATGTACCGCGCCAAACATACGGGCAGGAATCGCGTCTGTGTGGCGGATGTCGAGAATGATCACCTGATCATTACACAGGACGGACTTGTTCCTTTCGACAGCTATACAACAGAAATAGTGGGCGTGAAAGCCCTTACCGCCGCGGCTGCCGCCCATGATCGTAGAACAAATGCGCACGCGCATCGCATTGTGCAACTTGCCGAGGCCACGGCTCGCAAATTGCAGCGTCCAGAGGAAGAACTGCACCTGATTCGCCTTGGTGCGCTGCTGCATGATATCGGTAAAATTGGTATCCCCGACGCCATCCTGCACAAACCAGGCCCATTAACCGAGGAAGAATGGAGCGTGATGCGCAGCCACCCGGAAATTGGCCGCCAGATATTGGAACAGGTGGGAGGCATCTTCGACTACCTTGCCACCATCGTCGCGGCCCATCATGAACGTTGGGACGGAAAGGGCTATCCACTCGGCCTTGCGGGTGAGAACATTCCATTGAGCGCCCGCATCCTCGCGGTCGTGGACGCCTATGATGCCATGGTCTCAACCCGGCCTTATCGTAGGGCTATGCCAGTCAGTGAGGCCAGGAAAGAACTGCTTGCCTGCGCGGGCAAGCAGTTCGACGCAGATGTCGTAGGAGCCTTCCTCAGCGTGCTAGACGATTTCAATCCCCTATACGGATTCACTAAAGACTCCGACCCCTGCCGCTTGCGGCAAGAGTAGTATAATCACCAGGGACTAACACATCAAGGTAAATGCATTTAGGCCAGGGGATTGGCAGTTAAGTCATTTGAGGCCACCTGGCCGGCCCCTGGACCAAAGCTCTGTAGGATGAGGAAATTACCTGAGTCGGTTGTTAAAATTCATCAGGGGCATTCTTGTTCACTCGACCGGTAATTCGCCCTACATTTAGGCGAAATCGCGCAGCAGCCGGACCTGGATGGGTTGGCGCAGCGTGCGTAGGGCCTTTACCTCGATCTGGCGGATGCGTTCGCGCGTCAGTTTAAAGAAAGCGCTCAGTTCCTCCAGCGTGTGACAATAGCCATCTTGCAGGCCATAGCGCAGCTCGATCACCTGCCGCTCACGCGCGTTGAGGGTTTCGAGGGCGCAAGATATCTGCGCGCGCAGGGCCTGGTGGGTGGCTGCATCGGCTGGAGCCGTCGTACTCGTATCCTCCAGCGTATCGGCCAGGTGGTATTGCTCATCGTCGATAAGGGGTGCATCCAGAGAAATAGGCGTCTCTGCCATATTTTGCAGCTCTACCACCCGCTCCTTAGTCAGCCGGGCCGCGGCCGCAATCTCCTCGGGCAGCGGATCACGCCCTAACTCCTGGTAGAGCTGGCGCGTGATCCGCTTAATTTTGTAGATCATTTCTACGACATGTACCGGTACATGGATCGCGCGCGTATGCTCGGCCACGGCCCGACTGATAGCCTGGCGAATCCACCAGGTCGCGTACGTACTGAAACGGAAGCCCCGGTCGGCATCGAATTTTTGCACGGCGCGAATCAGGCCCAGATTTCCTTCCTGCACCAGGTCCAGCAGGCCAATACCGTGATTATTGTAGCGTTTAGCAATGCTTACCACCAGGCGCAGGTTCGCCTCTACTAATCGCTGTTGCGCCTCCATATCGCCATCCGCTATACGCCGCGCCAGGCTCGTCTCCTGTTCTGCCGTCAAGAGCGGATAACGCCCTATCTCGGCCAGGTACTGGCGAATGGCATTATCCACTATATTGTCACCGCCCGTTCCAACCTCATTGTCCTCGTCTTCTTCACTGAAAAGCGCTACATCGTCTTCCTCTTCCAACCACTTGAAATCTGAATCAGCATATGCCCTTTTTGCAATGGCTACCATAGAATTCATCTCCTTCTACTTTTCCTCTGTGTACTTGCTGACCACCGGGGCCAATGAATCGGCTCATGGCTTCGTACACATCCACACACTTCCGTGAATTGGTAACCGTGGGGATTGATTCAGGCAACCCGAATACCCGAAATTTTTCCGGTTTATCCCCCCTATTCATGTCTAGTGCAAGAATTATGCCAAATAATCAAGATCACCTGAAAATCAAAAAGTATTTACATGAAATTCCATCAATAGCCTCTACATTCGCGATCACCGATTGGCTTTTAATCAATACCGTTCTATTTACCTGTAAATTTTTTCCCGGCCATGTGGATATTTCCACAGTTCCGGCTATGGGACTTCCTGGCACACGTCCGAAAATCCAACAGGGCTCCGTTTATTTGCAGTAGATATGAACCATAAGATGGAGTATCGGAGTAGGTAGAGTGCTGGTGTGTAGGGGCTTCAGAGAAACGGCGTGGAGTACTTCAAATCTTTCGCGCCCACCCGGTTGATCGTCCCCGCAGCCGGTTTATCCGGCGCGCCGCTAGTGAAAGAAATGGCGTATGCAGATTGATATTGAGCCAGATGGCTGGCAAACAGATACTTCTCCCTTTAATAATCTTCCCACCGGCGCGTCCGTCTGGATCGATCCTGCTGTTTATGCGCCCCCTATCGAACCGCCGCGTTCCAAGGCTAAGGGACAACAACGGCAGTCGAACGTGTCTTCGTCAGCATCATCGCCATTGAAAAAACACCCGAATCCAATCACACCCATTCCTCCCCAGGACTCCATTGCTCGCGCGGCGAACAGTTCCTTTGAGTTAGAGCGGGCCAGACAAGCAGCTTCAACCATCTGGGAATACGAATCGGAAAACTATGCAGTTGGCACCAGCCTGCCATCACTCTCACTGCTGGTACCCGAGACACCCACGCTCCCGCAAGTGACCTCATCGTCAAATGTGCGCGAGACACGTCGCCTGCCTCGCATCGATGAAATCGATACGACTCCTCCACCTGCACGATCGATCGAGCAAGTACCGGCCACACCTCACCAACCAGTTTCTCTGCGCCTCGACGAGGTCGGCATGACAGAACTCTCGCCGGTACAATTCCAGCGTGGGTCCCAACTCTCAATAGAGGAGATCGATACACTTCCCGATGTTTATGTAGGAGTAGGTGGACCTGGATCCATATCCGCGCTTAAGCACCCCACAGCGCGATCTCAAGAACCCCATCCCCTTCTCCCAGTAGACGTCCCACCAGAGCTACCTCAAGGGTTCCACCCCCTCGTCTCCTCTACTCTCGTCCCTAACACGATTTCGCGCGCCCTGGTCCCGCACGCTCAAGAGAACGGAATAATTGAGGATGATACAGCATCATGGACGGCGGGCAAGGCCATCAATTCATCCCACGCCCGGCTGATAGCCGATCCTACCTTGCGCAAAAAAAGGCGACAGAAGACTATCACTCTCAATCCTCTTGATCGCGTACGCTGGTGGCTGCTGCTTCCTGGACGTATTGAATTTATACTCTGGCTATTTGGTACGCTGCTCTTAATCTTCGTGACCTGTTCACTTTTGTTGCTGACAGCCTTCAGCCTGAACTGGTTCTCGCCCGCTTTACCTGGTGACACCTCCTCGCGTGTGGCAAGCGCTGAGCCTGGGACAACTAGCCAGGCGACGGCAGCATCGACTATTACAACCACACCTGGCCTATCCTTAAATCTGCTCGACAAGGGTCCGTTCCTGCCGGGCCAACCTGTCCATTTGCGTGGGCAAGGATTCAGTCATCATGGCAAAGTTTCCTTTATGTATAATGGCATGCAAGTACTTGTGGACCAACAGGGAAATGCTCTCACCACACAGGCAGATGCTCATGGGGCCTTCACTGTAACGATTTGGACAGGAGACGGAGATATCTGGCATATTGGACATAATATCATAGTCGCTCGCGATAGCAAAACCAATCACGTCGCGGCCGTCGATATTGTACTCGATGCTGCTTCTCTGGGCAAGGCCCGGTCAACAGCCCCTGTTACAATTTCAACACCAGGCGCAACTCCTACCGGTTCGAGCGGCAGTACCGGCGGCGGAACACAGCCGACACCGGTTGGCCAGACTCCCGTACCCATTACGCCAACTGTAACCAGCACGCCATCACCTGCGCCTTCGCCTTCTCCAACCCAGGCGCCCCCCTCACCATCACCATCACCTTCGCCATCCCCAACATCAACTGTCGGAAGCACGCCGACCCCAACCGGCACACCCGGAGGCAATGCTACACCCTCCAATGGATCCAATAGCTCGGGAGCCTCTAGCTTGGGAAATGCTTTGAACAGTGGGGGTTCCGGTTCATCGTTCTCCTCATCACTGGCAGGGTTCAATCCTTTAGCACTACTGATGATCGCTTGTTACGCCCTCTCCCTGGCATTACTCGGAGTCGCAGGCGTATTGCATAGACGCAAGAAATGATCCTTAACAAAATACTTTGAGAAGCCTGGCGCGGGCGTCCTGTAGGGACAGGGGATGCCTACAATCCCCTCTTGCTTCCCGAGTTATAATAGAGTAGTGCAAAAGTATATAAGGGATGCCGATGGATTGGAGAACTCTATGTTGGATTCACAACGTGTGAATGCTCAGGCGTCAGGCGTTCTTGCTTTCTCCGTCTCCAAACAGCAACAACAATATGCTGAATTGCCGCACGCGCCCAACACTCCATACGTGCTGATCATCGATGATGACGAAGCCATCGTTTCCGTTTTACTGTTTCTGTTGGAATCAGAGCAATACACGGGCGTAGGCTTATCGGATAGTAAAAAAGTGGTGCCATTTCTACAACAAGCAGGCCCTCAACACCTGCCCTCTCTCATCCTGCTCGATTTAATGATGCCACAACTTTCAGGTTATGAAATCGCCGCCGCACTCTCCCAGAACGCGCAATATGCGCATCTGCCCATTATTATCATGACCGCAGACAGCCGTGTTCGTTCCGCCAGCGCGGTTGCCGGCGCTCGTGACTGGATAGCCAAGCCTTTCCAGTTAGACACGCTACTCACCAAATTGGAACAATACCTCTCACATTAGACGTCGCCCTTTAATTTGGTTGCTCCCGAATAGAGAACCAATAGATTGGAATATTGATACCTTTGTGTCTTGCCTCAAGCCCATCAATGAAGCATAATCACTTGAGATATGATGAATCCGTTTCGACACGTCCTGCTTGAGTCTGAAACACCGGACGCCGCCTAGGTGAGGGCGGGTAGGACGACGGATAGGTGCCAGGCGAAAAAACATACATCTCAAATGTCAGGAGTTAATGAAAACCGTATGCTTGGAAACCACAATAGCTGCCGGGCAACGGCGACCGGCCTCTCTTCCTTTTTAGGCAATGCATTCAATGGTAAAACTCGTCTTTTTCTCGCCCTCTTTTTCGTGCTCGCCAGTATTGGCATATTTTCGCTGGTACTGATCACGACGCATCAAGCTGCGCACGCCGACCCAACCATTAACGAGGTTTATTTGCCACAGTCCGATATGAACCCCTGGGGGATTAGCTTTGACCTCAGTGGCAATATATGGGTCGCAGACCCGCAGTGTGACGCCTACGTATGGGGATGGCCAATTTGCAATCCCCCTCCTTCCACCACAGGAAGACTGACTGAATACGCCGCAAATGGCTTTAATTCTGGAAGCCAGCCGCTACAGGATATTGCATTACCGGCAGGATATTCCAGCCCGTTCTTTCTCGCCGTTGATGGTAGCGGCAATATCTGGTTCTCTGAACCAATCACCAATGCAATCGGTGAATATAGCCCCGGCAATGGGACCTGGAATCAGTGGGCGGTACCAACACCTCAAGCCAGCCCGTTCGACCTGGTTTTTGACCACTATGGGCACCTCTGGTTCACAGAAGAATGGGCCAATCAGATTGGCGAGTTCGACCCCGTATCACAGCAGTTCCACGAAACTCCTACTCCAAGCGCCGCTAGCCGGCCCTATGGCATTACCGGCCCCGATCCTACCACGGGCGCGATATGGTTTACGGAAAACAGTAGCAGCGTAGCCAAAATTGGCAGCTTCATTCCCACCTCCAGTGGCACCATGCAGAATAATACCATTAATGAGTATGGTACCAACCCTCCTCCTGGCGGAGCCGATACTCCGCACATGATTACCTATGATACATCCGGCAATATCTGGTGGACGGAAGGGCCTGACGGGGAAATCGGAAAGTTGGTGATCAGCCAGGCCTCGCCAGGTACCAGCAATGGGGTGACCAAATATATTGTGCCCCCGGCTTCCTGCGCGCCAGGTTGCAATACCCATATTTCCGGTATAGCGGTAGACAATCAGGGTACGATCTGGTTCGATGACGCCGAAAATGCCCGTGTGGGCGCTTATGTTCCCGGTGGCGGCTACTTCGCCATGTATATGGTTGATAATGGGGATCAATACCAGTTGAATGCTCACCCCCATGATGGACTGGCCCTAGATAAGAACGGGAACCTCTGGTTCACTGAGGAATTCGCCAGGAAATTGGGCGAGGGCGTAAATAACGGGATCCCGCAGCCGCAGCCCAGTCCGACAAATACGCCATCGCCAACTCCCTCACCGACACCGCCACCGAGCAAAGTTCCGGTCAGCCAGACCTGGTACTTCGCGGAGGGAAAAGTTGGCCAGGGGTTCCAGCAATGGCTGACAGTGGAAAATCCCAATCCCAGCAACGCCTGTAATATCAATTTTGATTACCTGCTGACCGGCAAAAGCCCCGTCAATGTTTCGCGTGTGGTCCCGAAAAATACTCGCTATACCGAGTCGGTCAACGCTGATCTGGGCATTGCTCAGAATTCAAGCAGCGTGGATTATGTCTCGACTATTGTGAAGGTCACGAATACCTCATCATGCAGCGGGGTAGTGGTCGAACGGCCCTTGTACTACGTTAACTTCTTCGGGTCGAGCAGCGGCACGGACGTGATTGGAGCTACCCATTTGAATACGAGTTTCTACTTCGCTGACCTGCCGACCATCAAGGGCAGCGACTCGTTCATCACGATTCTAAACCCACCGGGAGGCAGCACGGCCCATGTCACGGCGACGTACTATGCCGGAGGCCAGGTGTACGGCACTCCTCAGACAACGAGCGTTCCAGCAGGTTCTAGAGGCACTATTGCCCCACCACCCGCATCCCAGCTGGTAGCCGCCGTCGTCACCTCAGACCAGCCGGTAGTGGTCGAACGGCCCACCTACTTCAACAGTTTCCCGGCAGGGCAGGCGGGCAATATATCGGGAGCCGCTTCGGTGGTTGGCGCATCTGCGCCCAGTAACGACTGGCTCTTCGCCGAGGGCCACGTCGATCCCGGCTTTCAGGAGAACCTGATCATCGCCAACCTGGACTCCAGCAATACAGCCAATGTGAGCATCAACCTGGAATATCCGAATGGCTCGGTCAACAATGTCACGCTTCAGGTTGGCCCTCAAAGCCAGACCAACTGGGATGTCAGCGCCCATAGCCAACCGGGTGACGTGTCAATCGATATCAGCTCCACGGGAGCGAAAATCGTGGTAGAGCGCGAGGAGTTCTTCAAGTTAAACATTGGCGGTAAATCGGGTACGGGTGTGACCGATGTAACCGGCATGCCGGGTCCCGCCCAGGCCAGCATTCTCGCGTTTGCGGAAGGATACACAGCGCCCGGTTTTCTCGAGTGGCTCACCCTACAGAATCCGACCAATAACAATGAGACGGCGACGATTACACTGATCAATGGCTATGGCCGCTCCTATACCTTCACGCAAGCGGTAGTGGCCCATTCACGTCTCACGGTCAACATCAATTCCTATGTGCTGAAATACCTCTACCACAGTGGAGATCATTCCCAGGGCTATGAGGATTCCATGTTCGTACAGTCCACCGGTCCAATTGTAGCCGAGCGACCCCTGTACTTCAGTGCCGCCGGCTCCATTGGTGGCAGCGACGTCATCGGCTATACCGGCAGTTAATCAACAATGAAAGGGCGACCACCTGGTCGCCCGTCGCACCCCTCGTAGGTGCCAGGTTCCTAGAAAGGTCAATCCGCGTTCAATGCGCAGCAAACAGTTATTCCTTAGTCTCCTATTGATGACGATACTCCTTGGAGGAGCGACTTTTTTTGGCACCGGAAGCCAGGCTTTTGCCCTGCGTCCTTCTCAGGTGCTATCACAGGATTGGTATACTCCGAGCGGTATAGACCCCTGGGGGACAACTTTCGATAGCGGGGGCCATGTCTGGTTGGCTGTTCCTGGCTGCGACCCAGAGCCAGATTGCCCCAAAGGTACACCTTCTGGCAAAATTGAGGAATTTGATCCGGTCACCTCGAGTTGGATCGCAACATACCAGCTTCCGGCTCATTACGGGCAGCCGCTGTTCCTGGCCTTTGATAAAAACGGGAACCTCTGGTTTCCCCTGTTCCACACCAATACCCTTGGCCGATTGGATCCAAGCACCGGCACATTCAAGAAGTGGACGCTGCCGACCGCCAATTCAGGCCCCTGGGACCTGGCTATCGACCATAAAGGATATATCTGGGTGACAGAACACTACACGAACAAAATCGCGCGTTTCGACCCGAAAAAACACAAATTCACGGAATTTACAACCCCTACTGCTAATAGCCTGCCCTACGGCATAGTCGTCGATGCCTCCAATAACATATGGTTCACTGAAAACAACGGCACAGTGGCGCAAATCGGCGAATATGTCAGCTCAAGCGGGCACATAGAAGAATACAAGATTCGCAACAATCCACCCCCGGCGCTGACTCCCCATATGATTACGATTGATCCTAATGGCAATATCTGGTGGACAGAGGGCTTCGTTGGCATGATCGGCGAACTGCAGGTGAAACTGGCACAGCCCGGCACAAACAATGGGGTCACGGAATACACCTACCCCATTGCCTGCCAGACCTGCGCCGAACATGCCTCCGGCATCAGCGTTGATAGTAACGGGCTGGTCTGGTTCGATGACTCCGAGCAGAACATCTTCGGCTCGTTCCCCGATAGCGGCACCGGTTCGTTTTCCGAATACAACACGCCAACACCGAACGGGCATCCCCACGATGGTTTGAACGTGGATAGCCAGAAACGCATCTGGTTCGACGAAGAGTTCGTCAACAAGCTGGCCGAGGCGATACAACAATAACTGCTGTTGCCAGAGAAAGTACTCACAGGGGCATACCCAATTGCAACGCATACCCCTGTGAGTACTTTTCTTATTTTCCTTATCTTGATTTTCTCACCATTGCGTGCTATACTTACAAGCAAGCAGGCAGCTCTATTTCTTGCTTATAGAAATATTCTGCGCCTCTTCTTTCTACGCAGCAGGGTCACCTGACCGAACCTTTACAACCTCAAATGCTAGACAGGTCTCGTATGAAGCATTCCTCGCCGTCAATTGCCCGCTTTGCCCGTCACATTCTGGGTAAACCACTTTATCCTTACCAGCTTGAGATTGCCGAGGCCATCCTCGCCTCCATTTTAGATGGCAAGGGAAGCATTTTCACGGTGATGATGGCACGACAATCGGGCAAGAACCAGCTATCGGCGGTACTCGAAGCCTATCTACTCGCATGCATGCCGCAGGGAACGATTGTCAAGGCAGCTCCAACTTTTACACCACAGATCATTACCAGCCGCCTGCGCCTTCTCTCCCTGCTTGATACCCCATTTACGCGAGACCGCATCTGGACGAGCAATGGCTACATCCTCGGGCTTGCTCCCACAGCCGATCCCATCCTGCTCCGCAACCATGCTGGACCCCGTATCATGTTCTTTTCAGCCGGGCCGGAAAGTAACGTCGTAGGCGCCACGGCAGACCTGTTACTGGAAATAGATGAGGCGCAAGATGTGCTGCTAGAGAAGTTCAATCGCGACTTCAGGCCAATGGCGGCAGTTGCCAACGCTACGACAATCTTGTATGGTACCGCCTGGACAGACCACACCCTGCTGGCGCAGCAACGTGCGGCGAATCTTGAGTTAGAGCAGCGCACAGGCGTTCGCCAGCATTTTGAACATGATTGGCGCACGCTGGCAGCAATCAATCCCGCTTATCGAACATTCGTTCAACAAGAAATCGCGCGTTTGGGGGAAGATCATCCCGCCATTCAGACTCAATACTTCCTCCGCCCGATAAGTGGCGCGGGCTATTTCTTGAATGAATTGCAAAAAACGCTCCTGCAAGGAACGCATGCCTGGGAAGATGCGCCTGATAGCGACGGCTGCTATATCGCGGGCATGGATATCGCGGGCGAAGAACGGCCTGCGCCGGGAACCGCTATAGCCTCGGATACACTTACCCATACGTCGTCTGCCGGTTCGCGGCGAGATAGCACTGTCATCACCATCGGCCGCGTCTACTACAACGAGTTGGACCTGCCATGCATTAATGTTGTACATCATCAATGGTGGACAGGACGGCCTTACCTCGAACAATACGCGGCCGCGCTCGCGCTGGTCGAGCGTTGGAATACCCGCGCGCTGGTAATAGATGCCACCGGGCTTGGCGCGGGCCTGGCTTCACTGTTGTCAAACCGGCTTGGTCAGGAGCGCGTTATTCCTTTCACGTTCACGCGCCCCGGCAAATCGCGGCTGGCCTACACGTTGCTCTCATTGCTCAATAGTGGCCGTCTTAAACTATATGCTCACAATGGCGCCCCACCCGCAATCTACGAAGAGGTATGGAAACAACTGCGGCAGGCTCGTTATCGTTTACCAGCGCCAGAGGTATTGGATATCTATGTTGACCCTACCGATGGACACGACGACTTCCTCATCAGCCTGGCGCTGCTGGCGGAAGCCCTGCAATCGCTCGTTTCCCCAGCAACATCGACATTGATTCGTCCCATAAGATTGTATGGAGACGAGGGAAGATTCTGAAGAGACCAGTGCTCACGTGAGTTTACCTCCTTACCTACCCTGCACATAGACGGGGACTTCTTCTCGTGGTACAATGCGATGCGTTGGGCATGCAATTCAAATACACACTATGCTCGAACTCTCTAATCAGTTAAGGAATGAAGTTATGGCACGAGGACGCCGGGGAGGTAAAGGACCTCCGCAGGAGAGCATTGATAGCATTTTGCTGGCCATGAGTCGCCGCGACGATATTGACCCGGATACGCTGGCTCACTATTTTGATCGCCTGGACGAAGATTGGACGGAGGGGGCGCGCGATAAGGTATTGCACTTACTACGCACCAATGATACAAAGGCACATTCAGCAGCGATCTTGATTCTTTCCGAACTTGCCACCGATTTTGATCTTGAAGAACTGGAAGATTTTGTGGCCGATCCAACGGTGAGTGACCTGGCGAAGTTGACATTGGCCCCCATTCTTAAAGAGTTGGGTTCAGAGATGGCCGACGAAGGCATCATGGACTATTTGAACGATCCCGAAACGGCCATGCTCCAGATGCAGATGCGCCTGCTCGAACTGGTAGGGCAGAGCGAACTCGGCGTTGAGTCAGTGTTGGAAGATGTTGAAAAGATGCCGGTGGAGCGCCGCCTGGGCTTCATCAGCTGGCTGGGAAGCAGCCAGGACCCACGCGCCGCCAATTTGCTGATCCCGATGATAGAAAATACGTCGACCAAAATTGTGGCGGCGGCCATCGATGCGCTTGAGCACCTGGGGCCGGTTGCCGGTAACCGCAGCATTCCCGCTCTGAATTACCTGCTCACCAGCACTTCAAATCGCCAGGTCAAACAGCAGGCGCGCGCAGCCTTAGGGCGCCTGACGATGCAATCTACTCCTGGCACGGAAGATGCGGCTATGGCCGAAGCCCGTCAATACCAGCTCCCTTTATATGAGGCACGGGCCAGCTTTGTCGATGGCGCGGGAACACAGATGGTGATGCTGGCCTGGCAACGTCCCGATGGGTTGTTGAAAGGCGTGAACATCCTTTACCAGGATGAATGGGGTATTAAGGATTGCTATGGTACCGATGAAATGGAGGTCGAACGCTGGGGAGAATTAATCGAGAGCATGCAAGGGCAGGGCTTCGGTAGTTTCCGCGTCTCGCTGGAGTACTGTTACGCATTAATTAGCGAGGCGCGAGCGGTGAATAAACGCACCCGCCACAAAGTGCCCGTTGCCTACGCTGTCTGGCGCCCTCTGATCGAAGGCGGATTCCAGCAGAAGAGTGGTTCGGGCGGTTCTATCAAGCTTGAACCGCTCTCATTCACCATGGAGGTCGAAAAGACCGCGCAGCATGGCGACGAACTATACCAACTCAGCGAATTTGATTCCTGGTACTTCGACCCATTTGACAGTGTGAAGCCCTATATCAATTCCTACCTGGCGCGCAAGGGCGATACGAATCCGTCACGTGGTCGCAAGCGTAAGGGGACGCGGCCTGCCGGCGAGGATTCGAGGGCACAGCAAGAAGCTATCGTGACAGAGGCGCTTGAAAAAGTGATAGACGACAAATGGCGTTTGCTCTATGAAACTCGCCTGCGTCGTCAGGGCATGCTTTTCCAGCTTGCCGGGCGCGCAAACGATGCCCACTTAGCAAGAGCCACCGCCTCAGCGCTGCACCCTGATTCTGGCCTGCCGCCTCAGCAGCAACCATTCCTGCGCGCCATGATGCATTATACGCTCGAAAACGGCTTTATTCGTCTCATGGCCGAGGCTATGGAATCCGGCTCATTCCCGTCACCGCTCAACCTCTTGTCTGAGGAGGATGATTTTTACTTTTAGAACAGTCTATGCAGGACAATATATCCTTTCTTCCCACAAGACGAACTCCTGCTGAGCCCGGACTGGCCACGCCAAACAATCTACCGGTACAACTCACACCGTTTATCGGACGTGAATCGGAGATAGCAACTGCCAGTGCTCTGCTGCGACGTATGGAGGTGCACCTGCTGACGCTTACCGGGACCGGCGGTGTCGGTAAGACACGCCTGGCTTTAGAGGTCGCCGCCCATCTCTTGCCCGATTACCCCGATGGCGTCTTCTTCGTCTCCCTGGCTCCCATCAGCGACCCGGCGCTGGTCATCCCCACCATTGCCCATACCCTCGATCTTTGGGAAGCCCGGGATCAATCTCTCAGCGATTCCTTGAAATCCTACCTGCGCAATCGACGGCTGCTCTTGCTGCTAGATAATTTTGAGCAGGTGGTGGTGGCCAGCCTTTCGGTAGTGGAACTCCTCCAGGCCTGTCCTGAGTTGAACATCCTGGTCACAAGCAGGGAGGCGCTGCATCTCCATGGGGAGTATGAATATGTCGTGCCAACGCTCGCCGTGCCAGATCTCCAGAAGCTTCCTGCTACCGGAGAACTTTTACAATATGAGGCCGTAGCGCTCTTCATGCAGCAGGCGCAGGCGATCAAACCCGATTTTCGCATCACTTCAGAGAATGCGCCGGCAATCGCCGAGATCTGCGTGCGCCTGGATGGACTGCCACTGGCCCTCGTCCTGGCGGCATCTCGCATCAAGCTGTTGCCACCAAAAACGCTGTTGCGGCGGCTAGAACATCGCCTTTCTGTCTTGACGGATGGGCCGCACAATTTGCCACCGCGCCAGCGGACGTTGCGCAATACGATCGCGTGGAGCTACGATTTGCTCGGTGCCGATGAGCAGCTCCTGTTCCGCCGGCTCTCAGTTTTTGTGGGTGGCTGCACGCTCGAGGCGATAGAGGCCATCTCCACGACTCCTGGCGATAAAACTGCTGAGATTTTGAACCGGGTGGCTTCCCTCATCGACAAGAGCTTGCTGCAACAAGTCGAGCAGAAGGGGAACGAGCCTCGCCTGCTCCTCCTGGAGACGATTCGCGAGTACGCGCTGGAGCAATTGGTCGCGAACGGCGAGGTGGAAACTACTCGCCAGGCTCAGGCCGAGTACTACCTGCGATTGGCCGAAGACACAGAGGTGAAGTTTGGAGGACCTGAACAAACGACATGGCTTGAGCGATTGGAAAGTGAGCACGACAACCTGCGAGCAGTCATGCAGTGGTTGCTAGAAAAGGGAGAAAGAGAGGATTCAGCGCGTGCTATCGAAATGGTCTTGCGGCTGGGAGCAACCCTGCGTCAGTTCTGGGGCCTGCATGATTACTCGCTTGAGGCGCTGAATTTCCTGGAACGAGCGCTTGCCAGAAGTCAGGGTATTGCTCCTTCCGTAGTGGCGAATGCACTCAGCGCGGCAGCGCATATGGCTTATCTAGAGGATAAAAACGACCGGTCGGAAGTGCTGGCCGAAGAGAGTCTCAGGCTTTATAGGGAACTTCGGGATACAGAGGGCATCGCATTATCCCTTCACCATTTAGAAAGAGTCGCCAGAACAACAGGAGATTTGAAGGCGGCCCGTACTCGCATCGAGGAATCGCTGGAGCTTTGGAGGAAGCTGGGCAACAAGCAACGGATCGGCTGGTCACTTTTTCGCCTTGCGCGCCAGCGTACTCAGCAAACCGAGTACGCTGAAGCCCGCCACCTTTTTGAAGAGAGCCTGGCGATCTTTCGCGAGCTTGAATACAAGGAAGGCATCGCCTATACACTGCTTCGCCTGGCAGAGATGCTCCTGATCTCACTGGACGATCTCGACCAGGTGCGTTCCCTGCTCAAAGACGGCCTGGTCTCCATGCGGGAGTTGGGCGATAGAGATGGAGAAGCTTGCTGTATCGCTCTTGCTGGACGGTTAGCCCTCCTGCAAGGCGATGCCACAAGGGCTCGCGTACTGATTGAAGATTCGCTGTTAGCAGCGAGGCAGCTCGGTAATATAGCCAGCATAGCCGAATATCTCCGCTTGCTGGCAGAGGTCACCATTGCTCAAGGTGATTACGTGAAAGCAGGTGCCCTTTATCAGGACAGCCTGGAGTTCTATCAAACATTGGGCGATAGAGAGGATATGATCTCGTCTCTAGAGGGACTGGCAAGCGTACTTGTAGAAGAATCTATAGCGATTCGCGGGGTCACGGAAAATTGGGCGTCTGCCGGGGATGATGAGACCTCTGTTCCGCTGAATGTCCTGTGGGCCTCTAGACTATGTGGTATGGCTGAAGCCTTACGGGAAAAGATGAGCACACCGCTGCCGCCCATAGAACGGGCCGCTTATGAGCGAACCATTGTCTCGGCCCGTTCCCGATTGGGTGAAGAGGCCTTTGCCCAGGCGCACACTGAGGGACGAGGCATGTCACTTGAAGAGGTTTTCTCTCTACCGAAACAACCAGATCCGCTTCTCGCGGATCTTGAACAAGTTTTACAGCAAGAGGCCATTGAGCAGGCGCCGTCCAGTTATCCGGCAGGCCTGACTGAGCGCGAGGTAGAGGTGCTGCGCCTGGTAGCTCAGGGTCAGACCAATGCGCAGATCGCCCAACAACTCATTATCAGCCTGCATACAGTCAATGCCCACGTGCGCTCCATCTTCAATAAGCTGGATGTAAACTCGCGTAATGCCGCGACTCGCTTTGCCATCGAACACCACCTCACCTGAGCAAAATCCATATCGTTAGTTCTAGCTATCTCGCGCCTGAAATAGCAGAAAAAGTCTTCTTCATAAATAGCAAGTTTGAGCGATGTCTTCCTTATGCTTTGCCGTGTAGACTGGAAGCAGGAAAGCAGAATAATACGCTAGCCGGAGGAGACTTCGCAGATGTTATTAGATACAATACAAGATATGAACACATCGGCCCTGATAGAAGGCTGCATCAGGGAGCTACAAAAATATAGGAGCGGAGAACCATCCAATGAACATTACAGCCTGGAACTGTTTCACCGTGCCCTCATACAACAGGATGTCCTGGCCTGGGAAGGCGTGCAGCAATGCTTCACGCAACTAATGTACCAGTGGCTCTATTGTCATTCCTTATATAAAATGGCGTGTCGTTTTGAAAGCGACGAGAACTATATCGCTCAGGGCTTCGCCCGCTTCTGGCAGGCGACGATTGGTAACCAGAACATAACATTCTCCTCGCTGGGATCCGCATTAAAGTATCTGCATGTCAGCCTGCACGCGATCATCATCGACACGTTGCGCACCTATTCACGATCAACTATTGTCGCGCTGCCTGCCGACGATGAACCGGGGACGCTTGCTTGCGAAGACGAGTACGATACGAGTGACCTCTGGCAGATCATCGGTCATTTACTCGCGGATGAGCGCCAGTACCGCGTGGCCTACCTACTCTATCACTGCGGCCTCAAACCACGCGAGATCGTGCAATTCTGCGGCCAGGAGTTTGACGATGTGCAGGAGATTTATCGCCTGCGCCGCAATATCATCGATCGCCTGCGCCGCAATGCCGACCTGCTATGCAAGCGCTCTGGCTATGACGTCGCGGGCGCGCGTCAGGAGGTATTGGCGCTGGTATGAATCTTGCCGTGCCTGGTGAAGTGGAGCAACCACACCGGCGAAGAAGCCAGCGCGTCTTGCGCTCTGGTAGAGACAGGGAGGGCTTGTCCCTGTCCACTCCGCGGTTGCAGGCCACGCGCCAGGCACTATCCCTACCGGAGTTGCCCACTTGGGGGGAATTTTTCAGGAGGGATAGCATTTGCGGCTGCCTCCCGCGCTCGCATAATCGCCTGCGCAGCATCCTCCCCACTATGCATCGCGCCCTGGATGCTGCTTGACTTCGTGTATTCACCAGCCAGGTACAACCCTTCGGTGGAAGTGCGGTAGCCTGGCAAGGAGTCGTAAATGCCTGGCGGCTGAGCAAACTGCGAGAACGGAATGCGAAAAGCCGCTAAAAACTTCCACCCGCTCAAATCATGCTCTGGAAACCAGCCTGCCATCTCGGATATGCAGCGGTGCGCAATCAGCTCATCGTCTCCCTCCGGTTCGTCCAGCACGGTGACAGAGAGCAGGTGCTTGCGCGGCGGCGCATAGGTCGGCGCGATATTAGTAATCAACACAGCATTGTTCACATAGGCATGCGGGTCGGCGTTCAACAGGATTTTACGCTGCGCGTACAGGCGTTCGTCACCGGCAAAATACAGGCAGACGCTTCCTACCGCCCTCGCCGGCAACGCCATTCCGGTTAGCCGCGCGGCAGCCGGGCTATCCGTAGCCACAACCACCGTATCAGCCTCTATCATTTCGCCACCGGCAAGTCGCACGCCGCGGACTTTCCCCTCAGCTACCAGCAACTCCTCGACCGGCGCAAAATAGCGGACCGAGCCCTGCGGTAATGTCGTCGCCAGTTGCTCTGGAATGCGCTGCATCCCCTCGGCGGGAATGATCGTATCCCCCGTGGCGAGCATTTTGAACGTGAACTGGAACATGCGCGCGCTGGTTGCCAGTGAGCGATCAAGGAAAATGCCGCCGTAGAATGGCCGCGCAAAATGATCGATAAAACCCTGTTCCTCGAAACCCAGGCGTCGTAGGTACTGCTCTGTCGATTCGTCGCCTCTATCCGGCTGTCCCTTGCCTGCAAAAATATCGGCAGTGGAAAGACCCATCACATGAGTGCGCAGGCGCAGCACGCGCAGCTTATCAGCAGGCGAGATCAGCGGATTGAGCAACCCTGCTACGATACGGTCGGGCTCGCGCAAAGGATCGGCGATCTCGTAGCGCTTGCCGTCCTTGACCAGGATTGCTCCTGGTTCAAACTTGCGCTGCTTCAGCTCGTCATAATTGAGATGGCGCTTGGCTGATGGATAAGCAGTGAATAGGACCTGGAAGCCTTGATCCAGGCGATAGCCCTCCGCGTTCATCTCAGTACGCACGCGTCCGCCAACCCGGCCAGTTGCCTCCAACACCAGTACCTGCTGGCTCGCCTGCACCAGTTGCCTGGCGCACGTCAATCCGGCTAACCCGGCCCCGATAATCACAATCATGCAAAACCCTCACATGTTTTCCTCTCATTGCAGTGGCCTAGGGACCAGGTGCTTCGCGCCCGCGATAGGACCCCTTCTCACCACAACGGGTTCATTACCAGCCCCGTGATAAGTTTGGGATAAAAATATGTCGACTTCTGCGGCATCTTATCGCCAGCGTCCGCGACCTCGCATACCTGCCTTACTCGCGTCGGATTCAACAACAGCGCCAGTTGCGCCTCGCGCTTTCCCAGCGCCTCCAACGCTTGCTGCGCGTCACGCGTATAACGAATATGGGCTCCCGCCGTCACATCTTCGGCACGCAGTCCCAGCAGGTCTTCCAACAGCAGCGTGTGCGCCACAGCAACATCCAGTTCATTCCAGGCGTGCGAATGCCCACTCTGGGCCATACGCGCGCGTCCCCACTCATTCAAGCTCAACAGCCAGGTGTGGTCCACCGTTTGCACGACCAGCGAAGGCGCGAGCTTTCCAGCCCCAGCCAGTTCCCGCAAAAGCGCGCCTGCATTCGTCTCGCCCGCCTGTCCTAATGCCCGCACGGTGAAATAGCCTGCCAGCCGTTCGGCGGTCAGGGCATCCAGCGCGTCCTGACTCAGATCGAATACCAGTCGATGCGTTGGTAATACCACCAGGCCGGGATCGTCGATATCGATGAGGGCCATCAGCACGAAATTGACCGCGTCATCCGCGCGTAGCCGCCGCCGCTGTTCGAGTACTTCCTCGCGATAATTCAACGCCGTCTCATAGCGATGATGCCCATCGGCTATATAGAGTTGACGCTCGGCAAAGAAATCCTGGATAAGCGCAATTTGCTGCCGGTCCGTAATGGCGTACAGCACGTGCTTTTCGCCCACCTCATCGGTAATCTTTACTTCCGGGTTGGCTCCATAGGAACTGAGCAACTTGCGTATGCGCGCCTGGGGATCATCGTACAGGCTCATCAGCGGACTCAGGTTCATCGCCGTCGCACGCATGAGCTGCAAGCGATCCAATTTCGGCTTAGACAGCGTATGCTCGTGAGGTAGCACAACGCGCGCACTCCACGGCTCCAGCCGCACGCGCGCAAGCAAACTCGTCCGTGTATAGCTCTGCCCGTTCTGCGTAAATTTTTGTTGATAGAGGTAATAGGCGGGTAATGAATCCTGGCGCAAAACACCTCGCAGGCGCCATTCCGCCAACGTCTCCGCCGCTCGTGTATAGCGGTTGTTGAGTGAATCATCCCCAGGCTCATCGCGGGATAGCTCCAGGCGAATAACATTGTACGGGCTGCGCTCGTAGTAGCTCGCCTGCGCTCCCTCGGAAATCACATCATAGGGGGGCGTCACAATCTGCCCCAGGTCGCCAACGATTTCGCCGGCATAGCGTATGCCGCGCAAGGGTTGAACATCTGCCATAATATATACTCCACTTTCTGCGGAAATTTTGTTTGGTACTCATTCTATCACAGTCCCCCACCATCGAACTCCCTCAATATTCGCCCCGGCATGTTAAACCCCATTCCGCAAACCGTTCTATTTTACGAACGCCTTATGACCATACTATTATTGAGCATGCTACAGGAAACGATTGCAATATGATACTCTTTTCTCACATAAATAAATGGATCGCAGAACTCGAACGCCTGACAGGTGCTTATGAAGCGGCCGTGGATGAAGTCGAAGCGCTAATGGATCAACTGGAGCGGGATACCGCAAGCCAGGAGCACTGGTTTGAACGCGTCCGGCAGGATCGCGAAATAGCGCGCCGGCTGCAAGATGCGCTAGAAACCGCCGAACAGTTGGCGCAACGGGTACGGGCCGCCAATGCCATCCTCAGCGACGCACTGGAAACAACCACCATAGGCCTACAATTACTGGCTCCCCGCAATACCCCTTCAGGGGCAGAGGATGTGGCCACTCCCCCACCATCTGTGATAGGAGATACAACTGACTCAGCCTTGCCGGATGGCACGCTTATTCTCCAGGAGAAATACCGCATCGTGCAATTGCTGCATACGCGCCCGCGTTTGCACCTGTATCTCGCGCAACGCCTGCCCGGCGCAGGAGCGCAATTCATTGAGCCGGGCGAGGGCTCTGAAGAAAGTTATGCCGTTAATACCGCCGGACAACAACAGTCCCTCGTGGCTGTACGAGAGCTGGTGCTTACAGGCTTACCACCACAGATACGCCAGCAAATCGAACGCGCCGCATTCGAAGAATTTGTCTCTCCCATGTTGCTCGGCTCACCTCGCTTGCCGGGAACTGGCGACCGCATGCGCATCGAAAACAACCGTCACTATCTCATCATGCAGCTGCGCCCGGCGCGTGGGCAAAAGCCGGCCGTCGCTCTCACTCTTGCTGAACTACTGCGCCAGCGGCAATGGCCTACCTGGCTGGATATGGAGACAGCCCTGGATTGGAGTATACAGCTTAGCCGTATCGTAGCGCGCCTGCATCACCTCGGCGCCATACTCGGAGATTTAAATCCTGCCACAGTGCTGGTCGATGCCAGAGGCGCCGCTGAATGGGCGCCCGTCCTGCTTGTCTCCTGGCCACCCGCTCCACAATTCTGGCCGTCTAAAGACGCTACATCCCCCCGGGAACTCTATACTCGCATATTTCCACTCGCAGCAGCGGCCTCCAGTAGCGCCCGCGCCAATGCCGCCTTTGCCGCCCCGGAGACCCTTGCAGGAATATGCGACGAACGCTCCGATGTCTACTCGCTGGGTGCTATACTCTACCTCTTGCTGACACACTATGCCCCTGTACGAGCCGCATTGCGCCAGCGGGCCGAACAGGAGGGCGCAACGACAGGCCCGCAAAAACACGCCGCTTCGCGCCACTCCACTAGCGGTGGCATTGCATTAATCCCACCACACCTCCTCAACCAACGCCTTTCCCCGCCATTGGAAGATGTCCTGCTACGCGCGCTCGCTCTCGATCCGGCAGAGCGCTATGCATCAGCCTTCGAGCTGGTAGAAGCATTGGAAGCGCTGGCCTCTCAGGACGAGCCGGCGGCCCCATACTCGCTGCCCGCGCTCTCGCTAGAGAGAAAAGCTCCCAGGGTGACGAAGGTTCTCGAGTGGCTGAAGCACGAAATGAATGCCTGAAATATCTTCCCCAGGCTTGCCAGGGCGGGGCAAGCTTCCCTACCTTACCACATCCCCACCCCCGCACCTATTTCAGGGGTAACACCATCAGTTCCTGGTCAAAATAACGATCGTGCAACTTGAGCGCCTTTCGCTCTATCCCGTATGACTGGAAGCCATGGGCCACAAATAGCAGGCGAGCCTCTGTATTGGTCAACACCACGGCAAGGTTGATCCTCTCCAGGCCCGCCAGCGATTTCGCATACTCCACAGCCGCCTCCAATAGCGCCTTGCCGATCCCGTGCCTGCGCAATTCTCGTGGCACATACATGCCCCAGATCAGCCCCTTATGCCTTTTTTTTGTCTCCTCTTCGCGCCGGAAACCCGTGATCCCTACCAGTTGACCCTGCTCGTCGAACGCCCCAAACGTGACATTCTCCGGCGCCCCCTCGCGCCTGCTCAGCCCCTGAGCCGTGCCCGCGATACCCCGTTCAAGAATTTCCTCGTATGATGCTCCGAAAGACTCCGGATTTTCCTGCAATGCCCTCAGGCGAAGATTCCAGAATGCCTCGGCGTCTTTCTTGTCCAAAATGCGTACCTGCATGTAATACTCTCCACCTTTCTCTAAACTGCGATCTCAATGGAAGTCAGAAAGCCCCCACATGGTTGCTTGTTATCAATGCACACTTCACCATGCTACCGCATAAGCCCGCGATACGCAAGGATTAGAGGGAGAAAACAGGGGATTGAACAGTCGAGTTACCTGCGGGCAACTGCTGAATTCCCCTGCAATTACATCCTTCCAATTGAGAATGGTATGGATTTATCGTATAGTACACATAGATTTACCTTTTCCGGCTCTCATGCGACACACAGCTCTTTACGGAGGCAACCGTGACCACTGACCGTCCTTTTTCTGAACAGTTACGCTATGAGCGGGATTTGCGCGGCTGGTCGCAGGCCGAGCTTGCTGAGAAGATAGAATGCGACCAGAAAACTATCGGCCGCTGGGAAAGAGGCAAAGGCATTCCACGCCCATACTATCGCCAACGCCTCTCCGAGCTGTTCGAGAAGGATGCCAAAGAGCTAGGGTTGCTTGGCGAAAACCTCACAAAGACTTCCCCCGCATCACCAGCGGACCATACTATCGCATCATCTCCGTGCCCGCGAGAAGATTGGAGCGAAGCGCCCGATGTTGTTCCCCTTTATGGGCGCGAGGAAGAGCTGGCTATCCTGGCGCGCTCGATAAAAGTTTTGCGCAGCCGGGTTGTGGCTATTGTGGGCGTGGGAGGAGTGGGTAAAACTGCTGTCGCCGCCGGGATTGCGAGACAGGTAAAGCAGGATTTTGAGTATGTTTTCTGGCGCTCCCTGCACAACGCTCCTCCGCCGGAAATCTTCTTGCGCCAGTATATCGCGTTCCTTTCCCACCAGCACTATGCCAATCTGCCAGGAAATAGCGATGACCAGATATCTGTGCTGATTTCCCTCATGCGCGATCATCGCTGCTTGCTGCTGCTGGATAACTTCGACTCTGTCCTCGCAGCAGGACAGAGCGCGGGTCGATTTCGCGATGGATATGCCGCTTATGGCAGATTGTTGCAGTGCGTGGGAGAGACAAGTCACGCAAGTTGTCTGCTGATTACAAGCCGGGAAAAGCCGAAAGAAGTGGCCCAATTGGAGGGGAAAAACTCGCCCGTCCGCTCTCTGCAACTTTCCGGCCTGCCATTGCAAGCTGGACAACAGATATTGCAAGACAAAGACCTGTCCGGCTCAGATATCCAGTGGCACGCTCTCGTTGAGCGCTATTCAGGCAATCCGCTGGCGCTGCGACTCGTCTCAGAGCCTATCCAGGAACTCTTCGCCGGGAATATTGGCAGATTCTTAGAGGAGGAGACGCTGGCATTTGGCGACATCAATGATGTGCTGGCTCAACAATTCGAGCGCTTGTCAGCGCAAGAACGCGACATTATGTACTGGCTGGCGATTGAGCGTGAGTCGGTATCGCTAGACGACTTGCACGCGAACCTCGCCCGTCCCACGCCAAGAGGTATATTATTCGAAACGCTCAGTTCTTTACGCCGCCGCTCCCTCATAGAGCCTCGCGGACCGACACAATTCACTTTGCAGCCGGTGATCATGGAATATGTTACTATGCGCCTAGTCGAGCAGGCCTGTGAGGATTTCGACGTAGAAATACCTGAAACCTGGATTCAATTCGCCTTGTGTAAGGCGCAGGCAAAAGATTACGTGCGCGACAGCCAGGTACGCCTCCTGCTTGCGCCCATAGCGCAACGCCTGCTCGCAAGATTTGACAGGGAAGGTATCAGGCAGAGGGCAAGCAATATGCTCGACGACCAGCGCCAGCATAACGCGCAGCAGCCGGGCTACCTGGCAGGCAATTTGCTCAATCTCCTGAGCCACTTGCGTGTTAATCTACGCGGTATGGACTTTTCTCATCTCGTCATACGCCAGGCTTATTTACAGGGTACAATGCTCCCCGGGACTAATTTTGCCTGCGCGCATTTCATCTCGTCCCTCTTCTCCAATACCTTCGGCAATATCCTCTCAGTCGCATGCAGCCCGCTGAGACATACGGCTGCTGGCACAAGTAATGGAGATATTCTGATCTACGATAACCTTAGCGGTATGCTGTGCCTTACCTACCGCGGCCATACCGATGGTACCTGGTCTCTGGCATTCTCTCCTGACGGCAGTCTGCTGGCGAGCGGCAGCGATGACTCGAACGTGCGATTGTGGGATTGCGCTTCGGGCGAATGCCTTGACCTTTTACAGGAGCATACCAATAGAGTGCGCAGCATCGCTTTCAGCCCCGATGGAAGTACACTGGCTAGTGGCAGCGATGACCAGACGATCCGTGTCTGGGACACGCGCTCCAGTCGTTGCCTCCAGACGCTAACCGGACACAGCGACCGCGTTTGGTCCGTAGCTTACAGTCCCGATGGGAAACTACTGGCCTCCGGCAGTACCGATCAGACAGTGCGCCTATGGGATATGCAGGCCGGCAGTTGCTTAATGACGCTGCAAGGTCACGGCAGCCGCATCAGAGCGGTAGCGTTTGACGCCGGAGGAAGGATCATCGCCAGTGGCAGCGACGATGCAACTATTCGCCTGTGGGATGCGGGCAGCGGCAAGCACCTGCGAACACTGTATGGACACAATAGCCGCGTGTGGTCGGTCGCCTCTCACCCTACAAAGAGCATCCTGGCAAGCGGAAGTGAAGACCAGACAATCCGTTTATGGGACATACTAAGTGGACACTGTATCATGCTGCTGCAAGGTCACCACGCGGGAGTACGCTCCGTCAAATTCACCGCCAATGGAGAACTGCTTGTCAGCGGTGGCGACGATCAAACCGTGCGCGTGTGGGATGCCAGCAGCGGCCATTGCCTGCGCATGATGCAGGGACACACCAGGAGAGTCTGGGCCATCGCCTACCATCCTGATAGCAGCTTGCTCGCCAGCATCAGTGAAGACGCTGCTATTCGCCTGTGGGACACCAAGTCCGGTCAATATCTCAGTATGTGGCAAGATTCTTGCTATGACGCGCTGGCGATTGCATTCCATCCGCATGGCTCAATGCTCGCCAGCGGAGGCCAGAATCAGACCGTGCATGTCTGGGATATCAACAACGGTCGCGGCCTGCTAACGCTGCGCGGCCATACGAACTGGGTAAGGACTGTTATTTTCAGCCCTGATGGCAAGCTACTTGCCAGCGGTAGTGAGGATGAGACCATCCGTCTCTACGATGCCAGCAGTGGCGCCTGCTTACGCATTTTGCGCGGCCACACCAGCTGGGTGCGCTCGCTGGCTTTCAGTCCCGATGGCGCCATCCTCGCCAGTGGTGCCGATGACAATACCGTTCGCCTCTGGGATCCTGCCACCGGTTCCCAACTGCGGGCGTTAGACGGGCACACGGGCCGCGTGCGCACCATTGCGTTCCATCCTGATGGCAAGCTGCTCGCCAGCGGCAGCGAAGATGGAACCATTCGCCTCTGGAACCCTCGCATAGGGAGTTGCCTTGCCATCTTGCAGGGTTATGCCGGTCGCATCCGTTCCATCGCTTTCAGCCCTGGCGGAAAGCTGCTCGCTAGCGGCGGCGATGACACGAATATCTCCCTGTGGGATATCCCTGGCAGGCGTTGTTTCCAGGTACTTCAAGGCCATACACAGCGCGTAAGGTGGGTGGCCTTCAGTCCAAACGGGCACATGCTCAGCAGCAGCAGCGACGATGGAACCATTCGCTGCTGGGACACGCAAAGCTACCTCTGCCTCCACACGTTAATCGCGGAAAGACCCTACGAAGGTATGAACATCAGCCACGCCCGGGGATTGACGGACACCCAGAAAGCCAATCTGCAGGCGCTCGGAGCAATCGAAGAGGGATGAGGCATAATACGATCCACACTTTTCAAATAACTTCAACCACTCGATAGAGTAGAGTTTCCCCGCTGCACTGGCTGTGATGCTCACATTCAGAATCCCTCGGAGAGTTCATTCCTCTACTAGCTATCCTCCTTTCAGCACCAGGTGAGCATTACAAGCTGCCTATCCCGCCCTCAAAGACAATGTCCCTTAAATGTCGCCCAGGTGTTACCTCACCGTTCCCTGAGTGTTCTATAAATGGTGTTTATCTGCCTCTTATTTCAATATATACTTCTCACATAAATCGGAACGACGGGCCCGCTCGACCGAAAACCCATCCCTTGCCGTTGCTCGGGAGGGACGAAATGGAATTCGCATGCTTGAAAAGCAAAAGGAGCAACAATGCATAAGGTACGTTCTATCCTCGCGACCATCGTTCTGGCCGTCACACTGCTGAGCGGGCTTTCGTTTCAGGGACCGGGCTCAATCGCCAATGCTGCTGCCAGCCACTCTGCCGGCTCTGCCGGTTATGCTCTAGTGGCCGCTATGTCCTCGGAGTCAGGCGCAAAGCCCAATGGACCATGCCCCTCGGGCACGACGACCGATTGCTAAATCAAAATAATGGAGGTTTAGGCGGTTCAAGATAGAGGTGATGTAGGATGGTAACTCCCGTCCTACATCACCCTTTTTTATTCATGATGGCAGCCAAATGGGTACGAAAGGCAATGGTATCAGGATGTTCTGTTCCGAATGCTTTCTCATAAATAGCGATTGCCCTTTCGCACAAGGCTTGTGCCTCTTCATAACGCGCTAGCACAACGTAGAGTTTTGCTAGATCATTCAGTGGTTCGGCGGTTACAGGATGTCCTGATCCATATGTTTTCTCAAGGATAGCAAGGGAGCGCATCCAAAATGCTTCAGCCTGTTCATTCTTCTTTTGTTCAAAAGTTAGCCGTGCCAGTAGATTGAGGACATGAGCAATGAGAGGATCTTCCGCTCCCAGAACTTGTTCAGAGATTGAAAGCGCTCGATACAAAAGCTGTTCGGCCTGTTTGTAGTTGCGCTGTTCTAAATAGAGTCTCGCCAGGTTGATGAAGGAATTCAAGGTGTCGTGATGTTTGGGACCATGCGATTCGTTGTAAATATTGAGCGCGCGTTGGAAGAGAGGTTGGGCCTGCTCGTACTTTCTCTGATTGCGGTAGAGCACACCTAGATTGTTGAGGCTTTCGGCAGTAAATGGATGCTGCGGTCCAAGGGCCTTTTCGCGTATAGCCAGCGCTTTTCGGTGGAACTTTTCCGCCTGCTGATAATCACCCTGGTTACGGAAGAGCATCCCTAGAGCATTGAGACTTTCGGCAATTGCGGGATGCTCAGTTACTAATACCTGCTCGCGGATCTCCAACGCTTGTTGATGGAGAGATTGAGATTGTGGATAGAGGCCATGGAAATATAAAAATAGGCCTGTCCGGTAGAGCAGTTGCGCTGCCTCTGGAAAATGGAGTTTGTATTGTGTGATGAGCGTTGCAGATTCCTGAATATGGGGCAGGTAATACTGCAAGTAATACTGGTGTCCCTCACTGCTGCCATAGTCGATCTCAGGAAAAGCCACATTCATCGCTCGCACGACGCGCTCGGCCCAGGCGCGCTGCGTCTCCTGGTGCATGCTATCGCGGTGAACGGCCTGTACCAGGCGATGGATATTCAGCGTGCGGGTGCTTGTATTGCGGCGCACGAGGGAGTAGCGGCGCAGTACGCGCAGGGCTTCGTTCAGCCTTGAAAGGTCCGTGGCAGTGGCCTCCAGTATGGGGCCTAGCTCAGATGCGCCGCGTGCCAGCATCTCTTCGGGAATGGCGTCAGGCGCCAGGAACGCAAACACGCATAGCAACTCGGTGGCGGCAGTGCTCTCCTTTTTGACCTGCTCAAAAGAGAGCGCCCAGGTGGTGGCCACTGTTTCGGAATAGCCGAGCAGGAGGTTGCTGCGACGCGCCAGTAATTCCTTGCGGTTGGCAGCGTAGATGCTCAGGTAATCCTCCAGGCTGCACCCGGTTTCTTCGATATAGGCGCCGGCCTGCACGATGGCCAGCGGCAGTCCCGCCACCTCTTTCACGATGCGCTCGGCTGCGGCACGGTCTGCGGGCTGTGCCTGGTCGAGTGTGTCACTCAACTCCAGCCGTTTGGCGCAGCGCAGCAGCAGCAGGGAACCCTCCTGCTCGCTCAATTGCTCTACCTCGATGCTAGCGGAAATCCCGCCCGAAGCCTGCGCACGCGTCGTGAACAGCACAAAACCCTTGTGATTGACCGGCAGAAACTGTCTCGCTTGTGGCAGGTCATCGGCGTTATCAAGGATCATCAGCCAGTCTTCGTGGGTCGCCAGCCAGCGTTTGACGGCATTCACAATCTGCTGTTGATCCGGCTGGCCTTTTTCCGGCAGCTTGAGCTGACCGGCCAGCTTCACAAAGTCCGCAATGAGGGTATCGCGAGTGGCAGCCAGCAGCCAGAAGACGTGAGTATACTGGTCACCATAGCGAAAGGCGTACTCGGCAGCCGTCTGCGTCTTGCCGATGCCGCCGAGCCCATATAGCGCCTGCGCCTGGATCAGAGCAGCCGTGTGTGTGATCGAGAGCCGCTTGTGCAGCAGCGCAAGCAGATGTTCACGACCCGTGAAATAGGGACTGCGCGCAATCGGAATATCCACTATCCTTTCATCCGACAATGATGAGAGCACTAAACCAAGCGCGGCAGGAGTCTGGCCAAAGACTTTGCTGAGTTTCTGCTGAAAATAAGCACTGGGAGAGGTTTTGTTTTTTTCCCAACGACTGACATTGACGTGCGTCGTACCTATCCTATCGGCCAATTCCCGCTGCGTCCAGCCGCGCTCTAAGCGGGCCTTGCGCAGGCGAGTGTTCACGGAGGACTTCCTCTCATCTTTCATCGCTACCTACCTCCTTCCAGATTGCGTTCGTTTTGCGAGTGAAGAAGCAACACCTGGAACAGGAATCCGTCGCCATCAAAACCCTTTTATTTGATAAATCTTTGATAAAAAATTGACTGGTTGCAAGCAGCCAGATAGCGCATACTCTGTTTAGAGTTGGCATCGCGGGTTCCCAGGTGGCTAAGTTCCTTGTTTAACATTGTACTGGTACTCGTATGCCAACGCAATAGCCCGCTCCTATCATAGAGACGTTGTTTTGTAGCCGGTCTAAATTCATTGTAGAGGTGAGGAATCTCAACAAACAGGAAAGGAAAGACTATGCGAACAGTCCACGTGCGCGTCCACTGCCCCGATAGGAACTCAGAGTTGCGCCCAGGCGATGAGCAGCGCAATGAGCTTATCATCGAGGACATCGTGAGTACGGCATTATTGCAGACCTTCGATACAGTGCTTGTCGACTATGTAACCATCAATTGCTCTCCCGAAGACGATGATGGCGATGAAGACTGCTAATAGCGCCGGATACGAAGCTGCCTGAACGAGCGAGAGGCACCCCCACCTCTCACCTCATTTTCCCGGCAAATTCTGCTGATTGAATCCATCATCTAGATAGCCTGACATCCACTCATAACTCGGGGTGCAGGGGTTTCACCCCTGCCGGGGTGCGGGGTGTCCCCGCTTGCTTCCCCTCCCGTCCTGACGGGCCATAGGCCCGCTGAAAGAATTATGAGTGGATGGCAGAGATAGCAAGTAGACAAAGAGGAAGAAAAATTCTATACTGTGCAAAGCAGTACTACTTCTATCCAGGCGAAGATGGGCAATGGCGACAGGAAAAGCCGAAAGACAACAGGAAAATCAAAGGCAGAACCCCAGATGCGATGTGCTTCTCGTCACCGCGACAGATGTTGAAACCGGTGCTGTGCGCGACATATTCCTGCAAGAGACCGGCATATTTAAGCAACAGAAAATTAATGGGGTATCCTGTTATGATCTGGGAACCATCGGTGCTGCGAGAATCTTTCTCGTACAATCGGAGATGGGCGCGACCGGTCCCCGCTGCGCAGCCCTTGTCGCTCATGACGCTATTAAGGCGCTCTCACCATCAGCGATTGTGATGGTCGGTATTGCTTTTGGCCTTCTTCCGCAGAGCCAGCAGATTGGCGATATTCTGGTTTCAGAACAACTCTTTGGGTACGAACGACAGAAAGTGGATGTAGACCCGGCTGGACGATTAGTAATCAGAGCCCGCGGTGACCGCCCACATGCTTCAACGCGTCTGCTGGATTCCTTTCGAGACAGTAGCAATGATTGGGCAGGCTGCAAGGTCCATTTCGGGCTTATGCTTTCGGGTGAGAAACTCGTCAATAATAGAGATTTCAGAGACTCCTTGCTGCGTATGGAGCCTGAAGCGATTGGTGGAGAGATGGAGGGCACTGGCATCTATTCAGCAGCCCGCCGTAACAGTGTAGACTGGATACTGGTAAAGGCCATCAGCGATTGGGCGGATGGCTATAAAGTGGATACGCACCAGAGACGAGCCGCGGAGAACGCAGTGAGTTTCACCACCCATACACTAGCGCGAGGAGGACTGGCAGGGCATACGAATGGAACCGGCTTAGCTTCTCCGCCATTGAATGTAATACTTTCTCCATATCGACAGGCAATGGGAACCGTGCTTCGCACCTATGATATCCATTCGAGCTGGGTCGTTGCGCTCGCCTGGGAACCGGGCGGAGACCATATCGCCTCCGCCGGAGGTGATGGCCTCGTGCGTGTCTGGGAGGTCGCGACAGGACACACCCTGCTAACCTATCGTGGGCATCGCTGGCGGTTCGAACGAGTCAATTGGCCGCCAACCATCTACAATATTGCCTGGTCTCCCGAAGGCCTGCGCCTGGCCTCGGCAGGCGACGGCACCAAAGTCTACGTATGGGATGCCACCACTGGACAGACCATTACCGTCTACGAAGGACATTCCGGCCTGCTTCCCAACGTTTTCGCGCTGGCATGGTCACCCAGCGGCAAACGCATTGCGACCGCGTGCAGTTCGATAGACATCGATAAAACCATCCATATCTGGGACCCGCTGACTGGTCAGAAAGCGCTGTCCTGCGACAGCGGCTACGGACTGCTCCCCAATTTCTCCGTCCTGGCACTTGCCTGGTCCCCCGATGGCACGCGCATCGCCTGGACGTGCGGAGACAAGACCATACGCATCTGGGAGGCCACCACCGGTCAGCCCCTCTCGACCTGGAAAGTTCGCTCGCCGTGGGTCAGCAATCTCTCCTGGTCTCCTGACAGCCAGTACCTTGCCCTCGCGAACAGCGACCATACTGCACAGGTCTGGCATGCTCAAACAGGAAAAGCCGTCGTTACCTACCACGGGCACCATGATAGTGTACGCGATATCGCCTGGTCTCCTGACGGCAGCCGCCTGGCGACGGCCAGCAACGACACGACAGTCCAACTCTGGGACCCCGCCAGCGGCACCCACATCTACACCTATCGCGGCCACACAAAGTGGGCAACCTCTCTTGCCTGGTCGCCCGACGGCACAGCTCTTGCCTCAGCCAGCAACGACATGTCGGTACAGATCTGGCAGGCGATTTAGGTCGATTACCACTTCATAAGGTTATTCACGTCGCACATGGCGCAGGCAAGGCGTCATGAACCTATGGGGCTGCGATGATGCTGGCTCAACACCTTCTCCAGCCGCCGTAGCTCAGCGTCCGGCCTGCTATCTTCATGCCATAGCTCCAGGGGGATGGCCGAGAGAGGATGGCCGCGCTCTTGCATCTGCTCCTCAAGTTTATCGATGTCCTCTGCCACCTCCCAGAGGCGCTCCGGCGCGGCATATGCCAGGCAATCTTGATCCTGATCCCAGTAGCAGGTAATCCTGCCTTTAAGCCCGCCTTTCCGCAGGAGAAAGTACCAATCCCCGAACTTCGCAACCAGTTCAAAGTTCCGGGCGGCTATGAGTTTGCTTTGGAGTTCTTGGAGCATTGTAGATTCTCCTTCTGCCCGCAACAGCCTTCTGTGGGAATTATTCATATTGCCTGATGGTAATACTGATCCTGACCGGCTCAATACCGAGGTCAGCAGGCCTGGTATTCGGAATGATTTTCCTGACACTGTGATAGCAGTATCGATGCTCTCCTCCAAAGATGAAAACATCCCCCGAATGAAGAATAATATCCTCGTATGGTCCGAAACGCTCAAGTCCTCCGAACTCGAAGATTCCGTCCTCCCCAAGACTTATTGAGATGACAGGCCTGTTAACCTTCTCTTCGTAGTCCTGGTGGCGTCCAATTGATGCCCCGGGGGGATAGTAAGACAGGTAGGCCGACTGGGCCTCATACTCAAAGCCATACTCTTCTGCAATTTCTTTGCAAATATCTAGAATACTTGCAGGAATGGGCGGAAATGGCTCTCCTGTTGTGGGGTGCGCCTCGACGTACCTGGACCCGCAAGGGGGGGCATAGTATCCCCAGCGCCCAAAGTTGGTGTTCTTATACGTGGCCTTTATCACGTTTCCCCCCGCGAAACAGCTTTCACAGTTGCCACTACAGTCACGCCTGCCTATCCCCCGCCGCGGCGCGTAGTTACTGTAGAGAGGCGCGGCACTGATGAGGCTCTCACAATCCTGTAGGATCTGTCTTTGATGGTCGATATCAAGTCTTTTTACTACCCCGTACATAAGTATTCCCTTTCATGATATCAAGAGCGAAAAAAGAAGATGGGTTTGTTGAGTTTGTGAGGATTAAGCTGGAGGCCGGCGCCGGTCCCGCCCATTCCCCACAGACAAAACTTTATATATAAACTGGTATTGAGCCCATAGAGCCAGACTGGCCTGGTGGTATTCGTTATCCTACACCTGTTCAGGCATCAGGTATATAGCTCTACCTGTTAATGACAACGTAAGAAGAAGAGTATTCATCGCGCTCAACGGCCAACAGGTGAAATCCGGTTTCAGCCGTCGAAACTTTATTATAATAGAAAATACTTGCGTCATTAGCGATAAAAATTGATGAGTACTTTATATTAATCATGAAAAGATTATACAGAGTGTTACGTGTGAAATGCAAGGGGTAACTTTCGCTAAGAATGGGATGCTGTCTCAAGGAAACAGGAGGGTATCACGTCTGTTTTTGCTGGAGTTGTAAAATTGAGCCTGACAAAAATCGCATGCCTCTCCGCCAGGCGGAGAGGCATGCTTACAATTTGAATTATTGAGCAAGAGGAGTCAGATCAACAGGGACGATCGGCTTCAAATGCGCCTCTATGATCTGGCGTTCCTGCTCCAGGAAAGGCGGCAGCGAGAGCCTTTCTCCCAGCGTATCAACATCTTCATCAATGGTAAAACCTGGCTCATCTGTAGCAATCTCGAAGAGTACGCCCCCCGGCTCGCGGAAGTAGATCGAGCGGAAGTAGAAGCGATCGATTACAGGAGTCACGGACGGATTAACCCTGGCGACGCGTTCCCTCCACTGGCTATGCTCCTCATAAGTCGGCGTGCGGAATGCGACATGATGAACGCCTCCTATGCCAACGAAGCGGTGGAAAGGCGCTTTGGGATCGACCTCCACATGCACCTCAGTACCCGCTCCTCCAGGACCAACCTCGAAGATGGTGACGGGAGTCTGCTGGGGGCTAGAATACGTACCCGTACGCCGGAAACCCAGCACCCCGGTCAGAAAGCGTTCCGAAGACTCAAGCGAGCGCAGCGTGAGCCTGACGGCATAGAAGCCGCGGATGGACATTTCGGCGGGAACAGAGCTCTTGTGCCAGGGCGTGCTTACCAGCTTGCCGGTATCGTCGACTAGTTCGAGACGCTGCCCTTCAGGGTCGCGAAACGGCAGAACCAGGAGGTTCCGATCTCCACGAGTCTGAATACCATCATGGGAAACATGGAAATCATCAAAACGCCTGACCCACCATTCGAGCGCGTCGCGACTCGTTACGCCCAAAGCTATGGTTGAGATCATGCCCGCGCCGGGGCGTTGAAAGCCAATATCAGGCCATTCAAAGAAAGTAAGGTCAGTACCCGGACGGCCAAGTTCATCCCCATAGAAGAGGTGATAGGCCGAGACATCGTCCTGGTTGACGGTTTTCTTAGTCAGGCGCATGCCAAGCACCTGGGTATAGAACGCGACGTTGCGGGAAGCATTGCCAGTCACCGCCGTCACATGATGGATGCCACCTAATTCCATTTTGTTGCTCCTTGCAAGATGGAACTTAAACAAATAAATCCGGCTGCCGGATGGCCGATCTACCGGCCCCCCGAGGCCTTGTAGACTCCCATAGGCCCCGATTGATCCGCCCGTTACGGCATTCACTTATAGGCCCGGATAGGCCCCGATTGATCGTGAGTACCGCCGATTCACCGGCTCATAGTCGCATTCATTTATAAAAGCTCTTTAATAGATAAACCATTCTATGATTAGAAACACCAGCGCCAGCCAGTCTATTTCAATGCTGAAGGGACCTGCTCAGCAAAACGTGTTTTGAAGTACAATACCTACAAGCAAAAAAAAGATCAAGCCAGGAGGACATGAGAACAGCCTATGCCACAAACGAGTATTGCGATCCGCGTGCCATTTTCCGATGTTGATAGTACGGGGCGCATTCACTTCACCGCCATGTTTCGCTACATGGAGATTGCCGAGCATGAATTGAGGCGCTCCATCGGCTTCCCCCAGGCCACCTCATTTCCGCATATCGCATTCCCTCGCGTGCATGCCAGTTGCGATTTCCGTGGCGCTGTGCGCTACGATGACCAAATCGTGGTCGAGGCGCGCGTGGATCGCGTCGGACACTCCTCATGGACGGTAACTTTCACCGCCCGCCTGAAAGGGGAAGAACGCAATCAAGAGCAAGAGAGAAGAGGGCCGGTAGTCGCGGAGGGCAAGATGACGATGGTGGCGATGGATACGACGACGGAGCAGGCTGTGTCTTTGCCCGATGAATTGCGTGCCGCGCTTACAGATGATTAGCCTTTTCCGTCAACATTTGGGCGCCTCATCCAGGGCATACCCTCACAGTCTTACCTATGTAGCTTCCCCGCTAGAAGAGTGCGCGCGGCGCGGCGGATGACACGCATATTGGCAATCCTGGCACTCGTTGTCGGAGTTGCTCTCTTCGTCTTCACACTGGCAACTAATACAAACGCGAACAATTTGTTACTGGGCGCGGCCTTGCTCTGGCCTTTCAATATTCTGGTCTTCGCTTTGTGGTGCAGGGAACTTGCTGGTGAAGGCCCGTGGAAACGCCACCTTTCCGGCCCGCAGCCTGTGATTTCCTGTTTCCACAACAGGCGAACGATTCCCCACACCCGGCAACTCGAATACCATTGCCGTTGGGATTACTTTGCCGGAATGTCGATCTGGACACTACCACCTGTGGCGATAGGGGTAGGGGGCTGTTGAGGCAAAAAAGCTCGCCAGGGCAACTGCTCGCTTACCCTGATCAAGCTCCGTCTCGGGCACGATCAATCTGATCCCTACCCCTGAAGAGAACATATGCTATATCGCATCTCCGCGTTCGGCAGTGATACGTTCTGCTTCGGCTCTTATGCTGGCGCGCTGCTCCTCCGAAAGGCGTTGTTGAGCCAGTTCGCGGCTGATGACTTCTAGAAAGGCAGGAGTTTGTAGCCCCTGTTGGCGGGCAAGTTCCTGCAACGTGAGAAATGCTTCATGGGAGAGGCGCCAGGCGCGTTTGTCTTTGTGGACGTTTGTTTTTCTGGTCACTGTAACGCTTCCTTTCTTTGAGTGAAACCACAAGCAGGCCTTCCATATACCTTCAACATGCCATACATATATCTATACGCTGGCGGGTTACACCCGCCACTTGTTGTTTTGTGCAAGACTTCAGGACAATTTACAAATTGAGGTCAACTGACTCGACTGGTCAATTCCCCTGGTAAGATTTCAATTCGCATTGACATTTCCCGAAACTGCTGGTATTCTTACTAACAGCAAACAAATTAGTAAAAGTTGACCCGCGTTGAACGAACATAGTATGAGATGCAGGCAGCCAACAGCGATCCGATGTATGGTGAAAGTTCGGAATGGGTCTGCCCTCTCAGAACGGCTTCGGAAGCGGCTGGCCGAAGAAAGTCTATCCTGAAATGAAACAAAACGAGTAGCGACAGTGGCTTGTCCCTGTCCTGCAAAACGCATTTCAGCGCAGGCAAGTAGGATCAGGTGGGTGGTTCCCATGTATATAATAACCAGCAATCAAGCGGTCACTCTCATTTCTCACAATGGTGTGCGGAAAATGCGACGTAGCGGATAGTGACAATCAGGGTGGCACCACGGGAGTAGCATGATAGCTCTCGTCCCTTCAACATTGTTCGTCAGGAAGGGACGAGGGCTTTTTTTATTTGTCCTCGCCCTCCCTTCCGTTCCAATGCTCACCATTTGAGCATTGTTTCAGGAGGTGAAGAGTTGTGACCAAACTCTGGCAAAAAGGCTACACAGTCAACGAGCAGGTGGAACGCTTCGAGGCCGCACAGAACAGCATCCTCGACACGCGCCTGATTCGCCACGACGTATGGGGATCGCTCGCACACGCAGCCATGCTCGCGAAAATCGGCCTGCTTACGCAGGAGGAGCTCCGGAAAGTGAGCGATGCCCTGCGCGGCATTCTGGAACTCGAGGCGGCAGGCGAGTTCACTATCCCACTGGCCGACGAGGACGTACACACCCGCATCGAAAATTACCTGGTCGAGGTTACCGGCGAGGTGGGAAAGAAGATTCACCTGGCCCGCTCGCGCAATGACCAGGTGCTGGTAGACCTGCGTTTATACGGCAAAGAGCAACTACATGCCGTCGCCGCGGACCTGTGCGATCTCTGCAAGGCATTATTGGAGTTCGCGGGCACCTATGCCCACGTGCCAATGCCCGGTTATACACATATGCAGCGGGCTATGCTTTCATCAGTCGGTTTATGGGCGGCCAGCTTCACAGAGGCGCTGCTAGATGATGAGCGCTTGCTTTCGACGGCTTACGCGCTCAATGATCAATCGCCGCTTGGCTCCGCCGCCGGTTATGGGGTCCCTATTCCCATCGACCGGCAATACTGCGCCGACCTGCTCGGCTTCTCGCGGGTGCAGAACAATGTGATCTACGTGCAGAACAGCCGTGGCAAAATCGAGGGCGCTATTGTGCAGGCGCTGGCGCAGACTCTGCTTGATCTCAGTAAGCTCGCCCAGGATATCCTGCTCTTCACGACGAACGAATACGGCTTCTTCCAGATACCGCAAGAACTCAGTTCAGGTAGCAGCATCATGCCCCAGAAGCGCAACATCGGCGTGATGGAACTGGTGCGAGCGCGTGTACAGACGATGCTGGCGCTGCAACAACAAATTATGGCTATAGGAAGCGCCCTGCCTTCCGGCTACAACATGGACTACCAGGAGACGAAACGCCCCTTTATAGAGGCGTTAGATATAGCCTCGGAATGCCTTCAGATATGCGCGCTGGTGGTCAGTTCGCTGCATGTCAACACTGATCGCCTGGTAGCGGCCTGTAGCTACGAACTCTTCGCTACCGACCGTGCATACGAACTTGCGCTCGAAGGCAAGCTGCCTTTCCGTGACGCCTACCGCATCGTCGGCACAGAAATAACGGCCCTTCTGGACAGCGGCCAGCCCCTACCCATAGAGAGCCACGAGCAACTTATCCAGCGCCTGGCCGCTCGCAACCACCTGGGAGGCAGCGGAAACCTGGGACTGGCGCAGGCTCACAGCCAGCTCGAAAAGGTCAAAGAAACCTGGCAGCAACGAACAGAAACGTTTAACGTCGCCATACAAAAGCTAATTGGAAACGCATAAGGAGAGAAACTATCATGGCAACAGTGGTACTCGCTTATTCCGGCGGCCTTGATACATCGGTCGCCATTCACTGGATGAAAGAACAATATGGCCTGGATGTGATTACGCTGACGGCTGATGTTGGCAACGCGCGTGATCTACCGGCCATTGCTGCGCGCGCCGAGCAGATCGGTGCTGTAAAAACAGTTGTGATCGATGGGCGCGCTGATTTTGTGCGTTACTTCGTCTGGCCCGCGCTGCAGGCAGGAGCAATTTATGAAGGGCAATATCCGCTGGCGACGGCCCTGGCGCGTCCGTTGATCGCACGCCTGCTGGTCGAAGTGGCGCGTGAGGAAGGAGCCGTGGCCGTAGCGCATGGCTGCACCGGTAAGGGCAATGATCAGGTACGCTTCGATGTCTCGATCCATACACTCGCGCCCGACCTGAAAATCATCGCGCCCGTCCGCGAGTGGGGCATGACACGCGATAACGAGATAGCTTACGCCGCCGAGCATGGTATTCCCATTCAGGTGACCAACGCCAGCCCCTATTCTGTCGATCAAAACCTGTGGGGCCGCAGCGTCGAGTGCGGCATCCTTGAAGATCCCTGGGCAGAGCCGCCGGAAGAGGTGTACGAATGGACAAAAAACACCGGGCCTGCTGAGCCGGCATATGTGGAGATCACCTTTCAAAACGGCATACCCACGGCATTGAATGGCGAAGAGATAGACGGCGTGACGCTGATCGAGTCGGTGAACAAACTCGCTGGGGAATATGGCATCGGGCGCATCGATCATATCGAGAACCGGCTGGTGGGCATCAAATCGCGCGAGGTCTACGAGGCTCCCGCCGCCGCTGTACTGCATACGGCCCACCGCGCGCTTGAGGGTTTGACCTTGAGCCGCGACCAGGCCCGTTTCAAAGAATTGGTGGCCGCCGAATATTCACGTCTCATTTATAACGGGCAATGGTACAGCGCGCTGCATCAAGACCTGGCCGCGTATGTGCAAAGCACGCAGCGCTTTGTAAGCGGCGTCGTGCGCGTGAAGTTAGCCAACGGGCATTGCTTGGTGGTTGGACGCAAATCTGACTATTCGCTCTATAACCATGGCCTGGCGACTTACGACAGCGGCGATCAATTCGATCACAATGCCGCCCTCGGCTTCATCAAGCTCTGGGGCCTGCCGCTGACCACCCAGGCCCAGGCACAGCTTTTACCATCCATGAGCAGCGAGGAAAATTTGCTGCAGGGAAGCGCGGGCCAAAGGTCTAATTTGGAGGGCGACCACAAGGGCACGCCCCTACCGGCAGGAAAGCAATAAAGCAGAAAGGAGCCACCCATGTTATTGCGCGAAATGATCGCCGGCACCGCCGTAACACTGAAAAACAGGCCTTTTTTGAAACTGGAAGACTTCACAACCCAGGAAATACAGTATCTTTTGCAACTATCAACCGCACTGAAAGCGGCCAGATATGCCGGAACTGAGAAACAGCACCTGAAAGGCAAACGCATCGCCCTGATCTTTGAAAAAGACTCGACGCGCACGCGCAGCAGCTTCGAGGTCGCGGCTTTTGACCAGGGAGCTAATGTCAGCTATATAGGATCGACCGGTTCACACATCGGCAGCAAGGAAACAATGAAGGATACAGCGCGCGTGCTTGGGCGCCTGTATGATGGCATCGCCTATCGCGGTTTCGAGCAGGCGAAGGTGGAAGAACTGGCGCGCTACGCCAGCGTTCCCGTCTGGAACGGCCTGACCAATGAGGCCCATCCGACACAGATACTGGCCGACCTGCTAACGATGCAAGAACACTCCAACAAACCGCTTGAGGATATCTCATGCTGTTTCCTGGGGGATGTTGGCTCCAACGTAGGCGATTCGCTGATGATCGGAGCGGCGCTGATGGGCATGGATATGCGCCTGGCAGGGCCCAAAGAGTGCTGGCCCCGGCAGTCGCGCACCCAGCTGGCGCAGGCGATTGCTCAGGGCACGGGAGCGCATATCACGCTGACTGAAGATGCCGGGGCAGCAGTAGAAGGCTGCAATTTCCTCTATACCGATGTCTGGGTATCGATGGGCGAACCATACCAGGCCTGGGGCGAACGCATCCGCCTGATGCTCCCCTACCAGGTGAACAGATCGCTGATGGCCATGACCAACAATTCCAGGACAAAATTCATGCATTGCCTGCCGGCGCTGCACAATACAGATACGAAGCTGGGACGGCAAATCTATGAGCAATATGGCCTGGAAGCGCTGGAGGTGACCGACGAGGTATTCGAATCAGGCGCATCCATCGTCTTCGACCAGGCCGAAAACCGCCTGCACACCATCAAGGCCGTGCTTGTCGCGACACTAGGAAACCAGGCCTGAGGGCGACCACAAGGGTACGCCCCACTCATCCAGGAATCGTCTCGTATCATAGTAAGGGCGTACCCTTGCGGTCGCCCTCCTATCGCTTTTTCACAGGGACTGGTCGGTCGGTTTACGAGAGGCGTACCCTGGTGGTCGCCCTCTCATCCCTCTTTCACTCTGTCGCTTTGCAGCAAGCCCTCTAAATCCTCCTTCCAGCATCCCTCCAATATGGTTCGCGAATCTGGTTTTTGAGCAACTTGCCCGCCGGGTTGCGCGGTAGCTCGTCGACGAAATCTATGGAACGCGGTCTCTTGTAATCGGCCAGCAGTTCGCTACAGAAAGCGATCAATTCCTCGGCGCTGGCGGTGGCCCCTGCCTTAAGCTGGACCACCGCTTTCACAGACTCACCCCATTGCGCGTTGGGAACGCCGATCACGGCTACATCGGCTACGGCAGGATGCGCGGACAAAGCGGCCTCGACTTCCGCCGGGTAGATATTGACTCCTCCGGAGATAATCATATCGATTTTGCGGTCGCAGATATAGTAATAGCCCTCTTCGTCGCAATAGGCGATGTCTCCGACTGAAAAGAAGCCATCGCGCATGTTGCCGGCTGTCGCGTCCGGCTTGTTATAATATTCGGCCAGCCACGAATTGCGCGTCCACATCTCCCCAGGCACACCCACCGGAACTTCATGACCTTCAGCATCGAGCAGGCGTATTTCCTGCCCAGGCCCGGCCTTGCCGCACGACCCTGGCTTGCGCAGCTGATCTTCCGGCCTGAGCAGTGTCACCACACCGGTTTCCGTCGCCCCATAGAACTCCCAGAGAATTGGGCCAAAACGCTCTGTGGCCCGCACTTTCAATGCATAGGGGCAGGGCGCTCCGGCCAGGATAATAGAGCGCAAAGAGCGCACATGATAGCGCGAGAATATTTCTTCGGGCACATCGCAAAGACGCTGCAAAAGCGTGGGAGCCATGAAGGTCGTCGTCACCTCATGCCGCTCGATCAGTTGCAGGGCGTCAACAGGGTCATAGCGGGGTTGGATGACGATTGTCGATCCCAGGAGCAAATGGAGCGACACGAAGAAGCTGGGAGCACTGTGATAATACGGGCCGGCCAGTAAATGCACATCAGGCTCGCCCAGCTCAAACGCCTGGATGAGGCGAATGATGTCAGCAGCGGGCACTCCATGTGCGCGATAGGCTCCTTTGGGCTTGCCCGTCGTGCCAGATGTATAGCTCATCGTAGAACCCAGCCCGCCTTCACCTCCTGGCACATCTTCACCTGCACCAGCAAGCAGTTCTTCATAGCGCCGCCAGCCCGGCCTGAATTCTTTCCCGACTGTTATATAGACGACCTCGCTCGCGACTTCAGCACGCGCTGTATCGACGACTTCGACCATCCCCGGCCCGGCTATCGCCACCTTCGCCTGGCAGTCCTTGAGGATATAGGCCACCTCGTGTTCACGCAGGCGATAGTTGAGCATCACACCAATAGCGGAGAGCTTCGACAGGCCGCAGGCAATCTCAAGCAGCTCGATGGAGTTGTGGGACATCACGGCCACGCGGTCATTAGCCTTCACGCCCAGACCACCCAAAGCATTGGCAACCCCCCTGGCGCGAGCATTTAATTCGGCATAAGTCAGCGCACGCTCTCCGCAGATAAGCGCCATCTTATTGGGACGAACCTGCGCATGCGCATCAAGATAATGAGGCGCCGGAGCCGGTGTGGGAGTTTGTTGCGAAGTCGCTTCCGCTGGCCTGTTTGATGTTGTCATAGCACCTTCTCCTGTCTTCCCTCCTTCAGGGGTCGCTAACGAGTTGGAACAACGCAATACGGTCAGAAAAGCCTGAACTACCCCTGCTGAACTATTATGGAACCCGGTGAAACAACAGAATTATATCACGGAAAATGAGTTGCATGGCACATGACTTCCTCACTATAGAGACAGCGCACTGCGATACAACTGTCGGAGTTCATAATGGACGAACGGTTAACTAACATTGACGTTCACGTAAACGATAGTATATACTTCTTATAGGAGCTGATCATAAGGCATCACGAGTTAAAAGCATGCGATATGAATGATGAAGGGAGTAATGATGAAAACCGCTGAGCGCAATGAATCGGAGCGTATCGCCCGCCGCACTTCACGCGCCAGAAGACCCGTTGGCCCGCACTATAAATGGATCGCGCTGACAAATACCACCCTGGGCGTGTTGATGGCGAGTATTGATGCCAGTATTGTCTTGATCTCATTGCCTGCTATCTTCAACGGTATTCATGTGAACCCACTCGCGCCGGGTGAAACGGACTATTTCCTATGGATACTGCTCGGCTATATGGTCGTCACGGCGACGCTGCTGGTAACTTTCGGACGCATCTCCGATATGTTTGGGCGCGTGCGCTTCTACAATTTGGGATTCGCCATCTTCACTGTTGGCAGCATCCTGCTCTGGCTGACACCGGGAACGGGCAATACAGGGGCGCTCGAACTGATTCTCTTCCGCCTGATTCAAGGTGTGGGCGCTGGATTCCTCTTCTCGAACAGCGCCGCCATCCTGACCGATGCGTTTCCGGCCAACCAGCGCGGCCTGGCCCTTGGTATTAACCAGGTCGCGGCAATTCTCGGCTCCGTGATTGGCCTGATCCTGGGTGGCATACTATCGTACTTCAGCTGGCGGCTGGTCTTCCTGGTCAGCGTGCCGGTCGGCATCGTGGGAACGGTCTGGGCCTACCTCATGCTGCGCGAGATCGCATCGATTCGCGGCCATCAGAGGATCGACTGGGCAGGCAACATCACTTTTGCCCTTGGCGCGACCATCCTGCTGCTCGGCATTACCTATGGCATTCAACCATACGGTGGCGCCCCAACTGGCTGGGGCAATCCTTTCGTGCTGGGCGCGATATCCCTGGGCATCGTCCTGCTCGCGCTCTTCATCTGGATCGAATTGCACGTTGAGGACCCGATGTTTCACCTGCGGCTCTTCAAGATTCGTATGTTCGCCGCGGGTAATGCTAGCAGCTTTCTAGCCAGTATTGCGCGCGGCGGCCTGCAATTCATGCTCGTCATCTGGCTGCAAGGCATCTGGCTGCCATTGCACGGGTACAATTACGATGTCACACCGCTGTGGGCCGGTATCTACCTGCTACCACTGTTGATCGGCTTCGTATTGATGGGCCCTATGAGCGGCTGGCTCTCGGACCGCTTCGGCGCGCGCGTCTTCTCGACCACCGGCATGCTGATCCAGGCGGTCGGCTTCATCCTGCTGACCATCCTGCCAACTAACTTCAACTACATCTGGTTCGCGCTCCTGCTCTTCATGCTGGGCATAGGTCAGGGCATGTTCTCCTCGCCCAACACCTCCTCGATTATGGGTAGCGTACCTGCGGAACAGCGAGGGGCGGCTTCTGGTATGCGCGCTACCTTCCAGAACTCTGGTTCGCTGGTAAGCATCGGCATTTTCTTCAGCATCGTCACCATTGGCCTGGCCTCATCCTTGCCAACGACGCTGTTCAGTGGACTGACGCAGGCGGGCGTTCCAGTAGCAACGGCCAATACCATCGCGCACCTGCCACCGACGGCAGCGCTTTTCGCGGCCTTCCTCGGCTACAATCCCATGGCCACGCTCATTCCGGTGCCGGTTTTGCATGCTCTGCCGCTGGCAAGGCAGGCCAACCTGCTTGGGCATAGCTTCTTCCCGAACCTGATTTCATCGCCGTTCATGATCGGGCTGCACGGCGTCTTTTACCTTTCCGCGGGCATGTGTTTCATTGCAGCCGTAGCCTCGTTCCTGCGCGGAAAACGCTACACCTATGGTCAGGAGGCGGCTAAAACGGGGTTGAATGGAGCGGGGACGGAGATTGAGCCGGCGACAGCGACGACGGATTAAGCAGTTTCTGGCTTTTCTGCTCTGTTAATCACTCACAGCATTGGCCGGCTGCAATACCCCGCTATCAATGTTACTCGTTGCCGAATCTGGCAAATCTGATTCGATAATTTGACCCGAGTCCATCCGAACATGATACTGGAATGCTTCGCGATCAAAAGCATGTTGGTGTGAGATTAAGATCACCTGGTTGAACTGCTGGGCAATCGTTCCGGTTGTGACAAGCTGGACGAGAGCCTGGGCCCGCAGCGCATCAAACGCGCTAAGTGGCTCATCCAGGAAGATAAATCCTGGGGCCACGCCCAATTCTTGTGGGAGAGTAGCAAGCGCAAAGGCCAGGCGCAGCGCCAGCGAACATTGATCGCGCGTGCCACCCGAAAAGAGATTTTTTGCGACATAACGCCCGGCGGCAGGATCCCAGACGCGAATACGATAATCCATCTCCTCCTGTTGACCATCTCTGTCTTCCGGCGTCAATCGCACATCACGATAGCGCCCTGCCGTCAGTTGCTCCAAAAGTGGCGTCATGTTGCGTTCCGTAACCGGCAGCACGCGACGAGCAATACGATCATAGGTCTCTCTGAGGAGCTGCGTTGCCAATCTACATATCTCGCGTTCCTCAATCAGTCCGGTAACTTTTTGCTGGCATTCTTCAATACTCAAGGGAGAACCCGGATGCTGCAATTCCTCCGCCAACTGACTTTCTTGTTGCTTCGCCGCATAAAGACGTCGCCTGGCTGCATCCAGAAGTTCTGTGATCTGTCTCTCCTCGCTCATTAGCGCTAGAGCGGGCTTGTTCAAGTTTTTCAGCCAGACGAACCTGGTTGTCCCGTGCCATTTGGGCGGTTGCTTTCAAAGTTTGCTGCTCCTGCATATTACCGAGTTGCTGGCGAAGCCTGTTTTGAAGTTCATGAGCTGCTGCAAGATTTGAAGGCACGGCCAGGTCGCTGGCGCGAATTTGCTGCTCATACTGATTCAATGTAGCGGGATCGCCTCCCACCTGAATTGCCGCCTGGCGTCTCATATCCAACTGCTGCAATTCTTGCGCCAAATGTGACAGTGTCGCGAAATGTTGTTGCACATCCTTTCGGGAGCGGGAGTATCGCAACCAGGCAAAGACAGCTCCAACGAGGGAGGGGTAAATACAATGCACAATAAGCGATGCGAACTAGTCGCCCTTTTTCTATATATAACCATCGACTTATATATAACCTCAAATCCTTCGAAGCCATTTCCTGGACGTTATGACAAGTAGCATGGTACGCTTTCTGTAGAAGATAGCAGGTAGCATATAGACAATGGTGTCTAGACGAGTAATCTGTGTTAGCCTTCATAGGAAAGGACATCATCATGAGCGAACATCATGAAGTAAGTGCGAACGGAAATGGAAATGGCCGTTATGCCATGAATGGTCATAGCAACCACGCGATGAAGAAGTTTTCTGCGCCAACGCTACAGGCCGATTGGGAAGGCAACCTGCGCTGGCGCGGAATCGTTCGCCCATATAGTGCGGAGGATGTACTGCGATTACGCGGATCTGTTCAAATCGAATATACGCTGGCGCGGATGGGCGCGGAGCGGCTGTGGAACCTTTTGAACTCCGAACCCTACGTCGCGGCCCTGGGCGCAATGACCGGCAATCAGGCAGTGCAGCAAGTCAAGGCCGGATTGAAGGCGATCTATCTCAGTGGCTGGCAGGTTGCCGCGGATGCCAATCTCGCCGGGCAGATGTACCCCGACCAGAGCCTGTACCCCTCTAACAGCGTGCCAGAAGTTGTGCGCAGGATTAACCACGCGCTCCAGCGGGCCGACCAGATTCATCATACGGAGGGTAAGCAGGATATCTACTGGTTCGCGCCTATTGTGGCCGACGCCGAGGCTGGCTTCGGTGGCCCTCTCAACGTGTTCGAACTCATGAAAGCAATGATCGAAGCGGGGGCGGCAGGCGTGCATTTTGAGGATCAGCTCTCGTCCGAGAAAAAATGCGGGCATCTGGGTGGCAAAGTGCTTGTGCCAACGCAAAGCGCGATTAAAAACCTGGTTGCCGCGCGCCTGGCTGCCGATGTGATGGGCGTTCCAACCATCCTCATCGCCCGTACCGATGCTAACGCGGCAAAATTGATTACCAGCGATATCGACCCCGCCGATCAGCAATTCCTCACCGGAGAGCGGACTCCTGAAGGGTTCTACAGGATGCGCAGCGGCCTGGAAACGGCCATCGCACGGGGCCTCTCATATGCTCCATACGCTGACCTGCTGTGGTGCGAAACTTCGGAGCCCAACCTGGAGGAGGCGCGCCGTTTCGCTGAGGCCATTCACGAACAATTCCCCGGCAAAATGCTGGCCTATAACTGCTCTCCCTCCTTCAACTGGCGCAAGAAGCTCGAACCCGAGACCATCGCCGTCTTCCAGAAGGAACTGGCAAAGATGGGATACAAGTTCCAGTTCATCACCCTGGCCGGTTTCCACGCCCTCAACTATAGCATGTTCAAGCTGGCGCACGAGTACCGCGCACATGGTATGACCGGCTACTCGAAGCTGCAAGAGGCCGAGTTCGAGCTTGAGGACCTGGGATACACCGCCACCAAACACCAGCGCGAGGTAGGCACTGGCTACTTCGATGAGGTCGCCCAGGTCATTGCCCATGGCATGTCCTCGACGACCGCCCTGGCAGAATCGACGGAAGTGGCACAATTCCGCTAATTGATATATCATCTTCTCAGGTGAATCCTGGTGAACATAAGGGATCACAAGGGCGAGGGTCATGTCCACCTTCGCCCCTATAGATGTTGTAGCCATTTCATCTAAGCCAGGAAAGGAAGCCCCATGACTACCTCCAAACCTCCGTTAAAAGGTATCGAAATTACGGAACCGGTCACCCCAGAATTTGCCGAAATATTGACACCCGATGCCCTGCGGTTTGTCGCTACCCTGGTGCGCGCTTTTCGCGATAGACGCGAGGAATTGTTGCAGAGAAGGGCGCGGCGGCAGGCCGAAATTGACGCCGGCAAATTGCCCGATTTCCTGCCAGAAACCGAGCATATTCGCACAAGCGAGTGGACAATTGCGCCCATTCCGCCAGATCTGCAAGATCGCCGCGTGGAGATCACCGGGCCGGTCGAGCGCAAAATGATCATCAATGCGCTGAATTCGGGCGCAAAAGTCTTCATGGCCGACTTTGAAGACGCCTTCTCCCCAACGTGGGAGGGAACCATCCAGGGACAGATCAATGTGCGCGATGCCGTCAATCGCACGATTACCTATACCAGCCCGGAGGGGAAGCAATACGCGCTCAATGACCAGATTGCCACGTTGCTGGTACGCCCGCGCGGCTGGCACCTGGTTGAAAAACACGTGCTGATCGACGGCAAGCCTGTCTCCGGCGGCATCTTCGATTTTGCCCTCTACTTCTTCCATAACGTCAAAACGCTGCTTGCAAAAGGCACCGGCCCCTACTTTTACCTGCCCAAGCTCGAAAGCCATCTAGAGGCGCGCCTGTGGAACGATGTATTCGTGCTGGCGCAAAAGGAACTGGGCATTCCCCAGGGAACCATCAAAGCCACCGTGCTGATCGAAACCATCCTGGCAACCTTTGAGATGGACGAAATCCTTTACGAACTGCGCGAGCATTCGTCCGGTCTGAACTGCGGGCGCTGGGATTATATCTTCAGCGCGATCAAGAAGTTCCGCAACATTCCCGACTACATCTTCCCTGATCGCGCCCAGGTAACGATGACCACGCACTTCATGCGCTCCTACTCCTTGCTCACCATCAAGACCTGTCACCGCCGCAACGCGCACGCCATCGGCGGCATGGCGGCGCAGATTCCCATCAAAAACGACCCAAAGGCGAATGAAGAGGCGCTTGAACGCGTGCGGGCCGATAAGCGGCGCGAGGCTACCGACGGTCATGACGGCACCTGGGTCGCGCATCCAGGACTGGTAGCAATCGCGATGGAAGAATTTGACGCGGTAATGAAAACGCCGAACCAGATCTACAGGAAGCGCGAAGACGTGCATGTCACAGCTGCCGATCTGTTGAAAGTGCCCGAAGGCACGATTACCGAGGCCGGACTGCGCAACAACATCAGCGTCGGCCTCCAGTATCTCGAATCGTGGCTACGCGGTTCCGGCTGCGTTCCCATCAACAACCTGATGGAGGATGCTGCCACAGTCGAAATCGCGCGCGCGCAGATCTGGCAGTGGATTCACCATCCAAAGGGCATACTATCGGACGGCAGAAAAGTGACGGTCGAGCTATTCCGCGAACTTGCGAAGGACGAGCTTGAGAAAATTCGTTCAAAGCTCGGGGAAAAGCGCTTCGCCGAAGGGAAGTATCTGACAGCGGCCCAGATTCTGGACTCGATCATTACAGACGATCAGTTTGTGGAGTTTTTGACGCTGCCCGCGTATAAGTACCTGGAATAGCCTACACGCATTTCTTGATGAACCTTAGACAGAGATAGGAAAAGAGACGAGTAGAGTTTGCGCCTCTTTTCCTACGCTCATGTACAACTGATTTATAGTAGTTGATCGTAGTCCTGCCCTTGAGATCGTATTTTCTGCTCAAGTTACTCTATTCACAGTTCCCAACTCCTCGCCCGAACAATCCCCTGAATCCGCTCGACCAAATGCGCTACCGGCATCATACCAGGATTCTCATTCGTTCTCAGGCGCACAGAGACAGCATCTTCTGCCTGCTCCTTATCCCCTACGACCAGCATGTAGGGAATCTTCTGATGCTGGGCATCGCGTATCTTGGCGTTCATACGCTCGCTGCGTATATCGATCTCGACTCGTATGCCGTTTGCTTTCAGAGCCTCCATCACTTTACCGGCATAATCAATATGACGATCAGAGATGGGAATAATCATAGCCTGCACAGGTGCCAGCCAGACCGGAAAGGCGCCCGCCGTCTGCTCGATTAGAATGCCGAGGAAGCGTTCAAGCGTGCCGAAGATGGCGCGATGAATGACAACAGGCGTCTTCTCCTGACCATCTTTGTCAATATACTTGCAGTTGAAACGGCGCGGCAGCTGAAAATCAAGCTGTATCGTACCCGTCTGCCATGATCGGCCCAACGCATCTTCCATCACGATATCGATTTTCGGCCCGTAGAATGCGCCGCCGCCCTCCTCAATCGCGTAGTTTCCTGCTCCCAGGTATTTATCCAGAATGCTTCGTATCTTTGCCTCGGCCAGGTTCCACGTCTCCAGGTCTCCGATATACCCCTCCGGCCTCGTACCCAGGCGCAGCACGAAATTCAGATCAAAGAGTTTGTAGAACTCTTGCGCAATTGCGAAAATGCTGTCGAATTCCTGCTCTATCTGCTCTTCCGTGACGAAGATGTGGGCATCATCCTGCTGGAATTTTTGGACACGCAGGAGACCATGCAACGTGCCTGCTCGCTCGTTGCGGTGCAGGACGCTGACATCCGAGAGGCGCATCGGCAGGTCACGATAGCTGCGCGTCTTGAAATTGAACAGAATCATGGCGTTGGGACAGTTCATAGGCTTGATGCCGTACTCCGTGTGTCCATCGCCTGAAACGAGAAACATATCGTCGCGATAATGCTCCCAGTGGCCCGAAATTTCCCAGATACGCCGGTCGTTAATTAAGGGCGTCGAGATTTCCTGGTAGCCGCGCTTTTCGTGTTCCGCGCGCCAGAAACTCAGAAGTTCCGAGAATAGCCGAAGCCCTCTTGGTAGCCAGTAGGGCATGCCGGGCGCCGATGAATCAAACTGGAACAACTCCAGTTCCTTACCCAGCCTGCGGTGATCGCGCTTCTGTGCCTCTTCCAGCTGCCAGAGATAGCGATCAAGTTCCTCCTGCGTGAACCAGGCCGTGCCATAGACACGCTGCAACATGGGGCGGTTCTCGTCACCCTGCCAGTATGCTCCGGCAACGCGCAGTAGCTTGAATGGGCCGATTTGTCCCGTGTGTTCGACATGCGGTCCGCGACACAGATCTACGAAGTTGTGCTGGCGATAGATCGAAACCTCACGCGGCCAGCCTCCCTCGTCCTGAGCGCGACAGAGTTCGGGAAGCCCCTTGTGCTGCTCAGAAACATGTTGCTCTTCCGCGGGCAGGCTTTCTATAATTTCCACCTTATAGTTCTGTCCACGCTCGCGAAAGTACCGCAACACTTTCTCATATGACCAGTAGTCATGCTCAAAAGGATGCTTCCCGGCGATGATGCGTGCCATACGCCGCTCGATTTCAGGAAAATCATCCGGCGTGAGCGAACGTGGCAAATCGAAATCATAGTAAAAACCGTCCTCAACAACTCGCGCGATGCCAAATTTAGCATCAGGAAACATCTCCGAGATCGCTTCCGCCATCACGTGCGCCGCGGAATGGCGCATACGCTGCAACGCGGCATGTTTTTCTGCCGCTTGCGACTCTGCTTGGTTCAACATAGGATAATCCTCCTTCTCGAAACCAATGCTACGGCTCTGCCGTAGGGGCCGATTGATCGCGCCCAGCGCCGATTCATCGGCCCCCTGCGACGACGGCAAACAAGAAAAAAAGCCTTTTCATCCCAAACTGGGACGAAAAGGCTCTAACTTTCCGTGGTTCCACCCATATTCCGCGTTGCCCACCTTTTACAGACAGAAGGTGGCAAGAGATCTAACCTCCTGGAGGGCGACCACCAGGGGTCGCACCAGGTTCACCATGCTTCCATCTCCTATCAGCAACGCGCTCTGCCAACCGTAACGTGGTCAGGACGTGTACCTTTGCACCTATTGCAGGCCCTTACAGGTACAGGCTAGCGAGGGGTATCCGTCTCCTTGCCGGTAGGAACGCTTTCAGCCGCTGGCGCATCCTCTCTGCATACCTCTGGGGAGGGACATGGCTCGCGTGTTTGCCATTATTCTTTATTTGTTTGTTCGGAATGGGTTACAGTTCCCGGCTTTTAGTCTGAGCAATGTTCTTTATGTGTTCGATGAACTCTGGCAGCGGTTTTGCTCCAAGATTCTCGTTGGTGCGCAGGCGGACGGCTACAGCGTTTGCCTCAGCCTCCTTGTCGCCTACGACGAGCATGTACGGAATCTTCTGTAACTGCGCATCGCGCACTTTGGCGTTCATGCGCTCGCTGCGCGTGTCTACCTCCGTGCGAATACCAGCCGCTTTCAACTGTGCCAGGACCTTGTTGGCATACTCCACGTGCCGGTCGGCGATGGGTATAATCATCGCCTGCACGGGCGCCAGCCAGACCGGGAATGCGCCGGCATAATGCTCGATCAGCATCGCCATGAAGCGTTCGGTCGAGCCGGTAACGGCGCGGTGAATCATCACCGGGCGATGCGGCTGGCCATCCTCACCGATATATTCAAGCTGGAAGTTCTCCGGCTGCACGAAGTCAAGCTGCACTGTCGAACATTGCCAATCGCGGCCCAAGGCGTCGCGCACCATGAAGTCCGTCTTGGGGCCGTAGAATGCGGCCTCACCGATCATCTCGCGGTACTTGATACCCTTATTCTCCACGGCCTGGCGTAATGCGCTTTCGGCTCGCTCCCAGACTTCATCGCTGCCCGCGTAATCCTCTTTTTTGTTCGGGTCGCGCAGGGAAAGCGAAATCCAGTAGTCCGTCAGGCCATAGGTATTGAAGACTTCCAGCGTGAGATCGATGGCGCGATTGAATTCCTCCTGAATCTGGTCGGGGCGCATGAAGACATGGGCGTCATCCTGCGTCAGGCTGCGCACACGCGCGAGACCGGTCAAAGTACCCGCTTTCTCATAGCGATAGAGCGTGGCAAACTCGGCATAGCGAATGGGTAGTTCGCGATAGCTATGCATCTGCGACTTGTAGAGCGTGATGTGGTGCGGGCAGTTCATCGGTTTCAGCACGTAGGCATCATCCTCCGAGAGCTCCTGCTCGCCCTGCATAATTGGGAACATGTTCTCACGGTAGTTGTACCAGTGCTTTGAAGTCTTGTACAGCCTCACCTTGCCCAGGTGCGAAGTCCAGACATGCTGGTAGCCATATTTTTCCTGTGTTTCGCGTACATAGCTCTCCATCAAGTGACGCAGCATCTCGCCATTAGGCAGGAACAAGGGTACCCCTGCCGGTACTTCGTCGCTGATGACAAAGAGTTTCAATTCGCGGCCAAGCTTGCGGTGGTCGCGTTTGAGCGCCTCTTCCAGTCGCCACAGGTACTGGTCAAGTTCCTCCTGCGTGAACCAGGCCGTACCGTAGATGCGCTGCAGCATGGGACGATTCTCGTCGCCGCGCCAGTAAGCTCCCGCGACGCGCATCAATTTGAACGGCCCGATCTGCCCCGTATTCTCGACATGCGGCCCGCGGCACAGGTCAAGGAACGTGTCTTGCCGGTAAATGCCCACTTCCGCATCGGGCAGGTTTTCGATAAGCTCAACCTTATACACCTGGTTGCGCTCGCGGAAGTATTCGAGAGCCTTTTCTCGCGGCCAGCGGTCGCGAATAAACGGGTATTTCCCGGCGATAATACGCGCCATGCGGCGCTCGATATCCGGCAAATCTTCGGGCGTCAGCGTGCGCGGCAGATCGAAATCATAATAGAAGCCATCTTCAATGGCCGGCCCTATGGCTAATTTGGCGTCGGGAAAAATCTCCAGCACCGCCTCCGCCATCACATGTGCCGCGGAATGGCGCATGCGCTGGACCGGCGTATAATTGATCGTTTCTTGCTCTTGCAATACAGCTTCATCAGGCATAAGACTACATTCCTCCTCATTGAGAATAATAAAAAAACCTTTTCATCCCACATTGGGACGAAAAGGTCAGATAAACTCTTCGTGGTTCCACCCGCATTCCGCGTTCCCCTCGTTCTGTAGGGACAGTGACTGGTCCCTGTCCACATGCCTAAAAGAGGCGAAACGCGCTCTACTGACCGCTAACGTAGTCAAAACGTGTACCTTCTGGACGCCTCTAGGCGAGTCCCTACAAGTACAGGCTGGCGAGGGGTATCCATCTCCTTGCTGGTAGGTGCGCTTTCAGCCGCCGGCGCATCCTCTCTGCATACCTCCGGGGAGGAACATGGCTCGCGTGTTTGCCATGGTATTGATTAGCAATATGATAACACATGCGCTATGAGAAGTAAAGAGATTCTTCGTGGTGATTACCGAGAATGTGTGCAGGGATTCTTCGCTAGATTTTCCCGGGTTGACCACGTTCCAGGACTTTGTCGAGCACGAGAATGACGTCTCTGTTCAGTACAAAGCTTCGTGATGATTTTTTCCAACCAGATAGAGAAATCAGTAGTCCATCCGCCCTGATGATCTTTGACAAGCAAATCGGCGAACATCTCTCCGTCATGACCGATTTTGGAAGTTAAAATTCACCAGGTTCTCGATATGCACAGGCTCTATGGCACCGGCGGGCGTGAAGTGAAAGACACGCGAGTAAAAGTAAAACTCGGCATCCAATGCGCGCTTGATGTTCTTCGCCTGCCGGAAGCCGTGTTGTTCGCCCTCAAAGGCAATGTAGGCAACAGGCAACTTTTTGGCTCGCAGAGCTTCCACCATCATTTCAGCCTGCCTGGGGGGCACAACTTTGTCCTCAAGCCCTTGAAAGAAGATGATTGGGCAGGAGAGACGGTCCACATAATTGATCGGCGAGCGCTCGCGATAGAGGTCGCGGCGCTCGGGGTAGGGACCGATTAAGCGATGGTTATACCGCGATTCGAATTTGTGATCTTCACCCTCCAGCGCTTCCTGGTCGCTGATTCCATAATGGCTCGCGCCGGCTTTGAAGACATCGCGGAAGGTGAGCGCGCAGAGCGTTGTATAGCCACCCGCGCTGCCGCCGGTAATGGCCAGCCGGTTCCCATCCACAAGGCCGCGTTCCACCAGGTAGCGCGCGCCGTTTACGCAGTCATCCACATCGACGATGCCCCATTGTCCCTCGAGTCGCTGGCGATAAGCGCGGCCATAGCCTGTACTGCCCCCATAATTCACATCAAGGACGGCTATACCCCGGCTGGTCCAATATTGGATCTCCAGGTCGAGTTCGCTATAGGCCATCCCTGTTGGCCCGCCATGGCTCATAACCAGTAGGGGAGGAAGTTCTCCTGGCGGGGCTATATGATCGCGGTTTTTTGGCGGATAGAAGAAAGCGTAGGCGGTAAGACCACGCTCCGTCGGGAACTCGATAGGCTCGGCTATCGAGAGATAACCTGAATCTATATTGGTATCAGCAGATCGGCGCAGCACCTGTATGGATAATGTATTCAGATCTAGCTTTTTCACCGATAAAAATTCAGTTGGCGAACTGGAGATAAAAACAGCGTAGTCCGGCATCACCTTTACCCACTCAATCCTGGAAGTGGGGGAACCAATCACCTCAAATGCGCCAGTTGTTGTATCGAGACGCGCCAGGTGAGCACTTCCCTCCTCGATATAGCTGCAAATAAGTGTATGGGGTGAGGCGAAGGCATAGGTAGAATAGCCAAATGCCCACTGTGGCACGCCGAACTCCGCTTCCATTGGGAGCAGCGCTACGATATTGCCGTCTTGCCAACGGTACAGATTCCACCAGCCAGTCCTGTCGGAGACAAAATGCAAGACACCATCGGGAGACCACTCCGGCTGGAAGATGGATTCGCTCTCGCTCCCGGCGACATGCTGTGCTTCGATTATTGAGCCATCCCCCGCGATTTTCCCAACCCACAGTTCGGTGCCATCCCAGGGCATATTCGGATGATTCCAGGTCAACCATGCCAGGCGCGATCCGTCAGGACTGAGACGCGGCGAAGCATAAAAATCATTGCCTGAAACGAGCACCCGGTTATTCCCGCTGCCATCAAGCGCGATGCTTACTAACGTATTCTGAGGTTGGTAGTCAGAATGCGTGTGATCCTCACGCACGCAGATGATACGGTTATGTCGGGAATCGACGACGTAATCGGCGTAGCGCATCTTATTCAGGGAGGCGATTAGCTCAGGAACGGAGCCTGGCGTCAAGCGGTAGAGGTGCTGGTCCGAGAAATTTGAAAAATAGATGACACCATCGCTGACGGTATAGCTGCCACCGCCATATTCATGGACGGTTGTGCGCGCATTGTATGGCGCTGCCAGCATATCGGTGGCCTTTCGATCCGGCGTTCTGCGCACAATAACATAACGACCGCCTTCTGCCGGACGCCTTTCAATCCAATAGATATCTGGGCCATCGAGTACGACCTGTTCGGGCTTGATCGTTTGCGAAACAATCAGGTCGGAAGTAATTGGCGACTTCCACGAACCATACGGAGCTACCTGGGGCATGATTGTTCTTTCCCTTCCATTTGTTTGTTGCTTACGGAATATTTATTATAACATGCTGCTGGTCTGTGCTGCGGTTGCCCTCAATAAATGTGTCTTCCCCAGAAGTAGGCCAGGCGACGGAAGCCAGTGTGGTAGCAGGAATGCCTCTATTGCAATCCCTCACTACCCGTCCTATACTGTTCCGATGGCAGCGGCGTCACCCGGCTCACGACCGAACAGACCAGTCAAAACACCGGCCTCAATCCCTATTCGCAATTTCCCTGGTCAAATGTTTCCCGCGATGGCAGCCTGTATGGGTTAGACATCATAGACACGCAAGGCGGTTTCACGCAGACGCTAGAGTATGGCCCCATCAGCGGCGGCACACCCACACCATTTGCCACAGTTAATGGAGCGCAGGCGACGTTGACGATTGCAGGGTGGACGATGTAATGGAGATGAGGGATGCGAGCGCCAGAGGGCACTCACAAGGGTCTCTACGCATCATTGTTCGTTTCGCTCTTTATGAGATCCAACTGGTGTACAACCTCTGAGGGCGACCTCAAGGGTCCCATCCCTACCGCCGCTCCGCCCCCGCCCTTACTATGACCACGAGCCTTCGTGCAGCGGCTTCGTCATCATAGTAAGGGCGGGGCGGCTGCGGATGTGGGGATGGGACCCTTGAGGTCGCCTTCTGCTTACCCCTTACCTTGAGCCTTCTGCACCCCCAACCCCGGTCTATCCGGCAGCACCAGCTTTCCATTTACGACCTTCACGCCCTCATAGGGATCGTTATCGATCAGCAAATGCCCATCCAGGTCGGCATAATCGACAAGCGGCGTCAGGTGGGCCGCGGCTGTAATCGCCAGCGAACTTTCGATCATGCAGCCGATCATCACGCGCAGGTTGCAGGCTCGCGCGACATGAATCATCTTCAGCACATTGGTCATGCCGTTACTTTTCATCAGCTTGAAGTTCACCCCGTCGACGCATTCCGCCAGCCGGGGGATGTCTTCGATGGCCACGCAGCTCTCATCGGCAATGATCGGCAACGGCACGTTTTCGCGCACCAGTTTCAGTCCCGCAAGATCGCGCGGAGCAACGGGCTGTTCAACGAACTCAATGTTGTAGGGCGCGAGCGCGTTGATCATTTTAATCGCTTCTTTGGGCGTCCAGGCAGTATTGGCATCGACGCGAATGGTCGCCGGTGATACTTCGCGAATGGCTTTCAGGTTCTCAAGGTCATGCTTGGTGCCCACCTTTACCTTGAGGATTGGGTAATCACCCGCCGCGAGCGCCTTTTTTGCCATGTTCTCAGGCGTATCGATGCCGATGGTAAATGAGGTATGCGGCGTGTGCTTCGGGTTCAGGCCCAGCAGTTTATACACCGGCACATTCAGCATTTTGCCGATCAGATCATACAGCGCCATATCGACGGCGGCTTTCGCGGCCGGATGAAAGCGAATAAGATGGTCGAGGTTGCTCATGATATCCTCGATCAGAAATGGGTCATCGCCCAGGTTGCCCGCAAAGGTCGCAATGCAAGCCAGTACGGTCTCCTGGTTTTCCCCGTAAAACTCATCGGGAGCGGCTTCACCGTAGCCTACATAGTCGTTATGATGTATTTGCACAACCACATTGGGCGCAGTATGTTGCACGCCTCTTGAAATGCGAAATGGCGTTGTCAGTTTGAGGTCAACCGGCTTTGCGTCGATATGCAGCATGTACTTTTCTTCTCTCACTCAATCTGTTTCCTTGTTATCTACAGCCTGCAAGACCTGCTGGACAAAGCGTGGCTCCGGCAATGCTCCGGTAAACTCGACACGATCATTGATGATGGTTTTTGGCACGCCATGAACCCGGTAACGCTGCGAGAGATCTATGAACTCAGAGGCTTCTATCACATCCGCGGTAATATGCTCGTTCTCAACGGCTAATCTGTGAGCCAGACTGGCTGCTCTTGGACAATAGGGTCAGGTAGGGGTGACGAACACCTGAATGTGCAGGTCCGAATCGACCCCGGCCAGGGCCTCGCGCGTTTTGTCGCTCAACTCCGTCTTTCCGCGCGAGACATCGAGCAGCGATTCGATCAGGGTCGAGAACTCGTATCCTGCCGGAATGCCAAAGTAGCGAACCCTGCCTTTGGCCTGCCCTGAAAGCACGAACGCAGGAACACGCGTAATGCCGAGGTCCTGCGCCTCCTGCTTATTATCCGCGATATCCTTTACATCCAGGTGCAGTTTCTCCGAAAGAGTCGTAACTTCCTCAAGTAGCTCGCCTGTTTCTTTACAATACGCGCACTTCTCCTGCCCTGGAATAAATAGCACAGACTCGCGCTGCGTAAAGTAGGTGATCGTCACATCATTTTGCAATTCTTCCGCAAACATCTTTTGCAGCGTTTCTTGATCTTGTGGCGATATCAATGCCATATGCTCATACCTCTCTTTCCCATGATTGTCGTCTGCTGGATGCAGGCAATACTAGTATATGACATAATTGTGCCGGCTCATAGTTTCTTGTGAAGCCTCCCTACATATGCTATTATTGATGTGACAATCCTGCCCGCCATTGCACCGGCGAGGGGCCGGTAATTTCAGAACAGGATGGCAAAGCTGAAAGCAAAGAGGTATTGTATCAGTGGCTCAGCATCATCGTAACTTTTATGCGCTAGTTCAAAACCAGCAGGCAAACCAGTCTTGGAGAAGGTCTGGCCCCTCCACAGCGCGTTTCCGCTATGTTACACTTCTTTTAGAAGACGAGGATGATTAGGGAATTGAAAGGGATGGTCATGCGTAACATCCCTTCAATCCCCTGCGCTACTGACCCTGCCTCTCGTTGTGAATCTTAATTGCCTTCTCCAGGAATGCCTCTCCTTCCTTACTATATGGATAGGCAAACGGCGCTTCGTTGGCAGGCATCTCTTTCAGCTTTCCATAATACTTTTTCAGGCCCTCGGTGATGCCGGGGTCTCCATGCGTGAACTCTCCGATCAGGGCAAGCCAGCGCCCGATAAAGTCTTGCGCCTCTGGACTGGCAGGATCAGCGCCTGTTTCCAGTAGGCGTTGTAGCTCGGTCAGCGTGGTACTCCATTTCTGGCTGGCAACGCGCTGGTCCTCCTCGCTCCAGTTCTTGCCCCACTCGGCCAGCTTCTGCCTTTGCTCAGGAGTATAGGACTTCTCGCTGAGTTCCTGCATCTTCTGCAACTGCTCATCAGTAAAGTACTTGTTACGCCACTCGTTTGATTGTGCCATTTGCATCACCTGGATCACGCGAATGATCGGCTCCCAGTCATCTTTGGACGTTTGCAGCAGCTTTTCCGTCTCGTCAATCGCCGCAATGATGGCATTCAGTTGCTCCCTTTTCTCCTGCATCATCGCCTTCTGGAGAGCAAGCGATTCCTGCAAAGCGGTCGGCCCGACCTGTAGGCAACACTTGATCTCCTCCAGCGAGAATCCAAGAAACTTCAAAGCCAGGATTTGCTGGAGACGGAAAAAGTCGGCGTCCGTATAGAGGCGATATCCAGCTTCCGTATATTGGGAAGGCGTTAACAGCCCTACTTTGTCGTAAAAGCGCAACGTGCGCACCGATACCGATGCTTTCTGCGCAAACTCGCCGCTCGTATAAAAATGCTGATCCAGGTGCTTCCTCCTTTCTATATTGGGAAGTATAAAGGGTGACGTAACGTCAGAGTCAAGCCTTTTTAGGCAAGATTTTTGGCCCTTGACAAACCATTGCTTTTGGGATATTCTTTGGTAGTACATATTATTGATACTCGCAATGATTGTAAGAATCAATGGGTTGCCTGTGGTAGATATGGAGGCACAATGACAGATACAATAGTGACTGCACAGAAACAGAGAGTCGTGGAAGAGGAGGCCGAACGCTTTATCGCTTCGTTTTCAGACCTGCGTAAGGTGTTGGGGGCCGGTTTCAAGCATGCCCATCAGCATGGCTTCAGCACAACACAATATATGGTGCTGGGACTGGTTGAAAGGGCGCAGGAGACTGAGCCATGCACCATCAGTTCAATCGCAGGGAAGCTGGGAATCGACCCCGCGACGGTCGTGCGTACGGTCGATAGCCTCGAAAAACGCGGTCTGGTCGAGCGCCGCCGCGATAAGCAGGACCGCCGCCAGGTCTTCGTCGTCTTTACCGGAACCGGGCGTGCCGCTTTAATTGAGGCACACCAGCACTTCATTACACGCATCCGGGCAATCTTCCTTGCCATGAGCGCCGAGGGGCGCGCTTCTCTGCTCAGCGGATTGGAGGAGTTCGTGCGAGTTGGGCAACAGATCCCTGCCGAGCAGGAATGCGAGAAATAAGCGCAGCGTAAATAAATTGGAACCTTTTTCCCTTGACAGAATACGATATATCGGTATAATCAGAAGGAGAATGCGATATATCGGTAATTTTTTGAATGGAGACGAAAACGCATGATTAAATTGTTGCGGTTCATGAAGCCGTATCGATGGTTACTCGTTCTCGTAGTATTATTCGCCTTTGGGCAGGCCATCGCCAACCTGTACCTGCCCACACTGATGGCGGATATCATCGATAACGGCATCATCAAAAACGATATCGGCTACATCTGGCGCACCGGGGGCATTATGGCGCTGGTGGCCATCGGCGGCACGATTTGTGCGGTAATAGGCATATTCATTTCTTCCCGGATCGCGACCGGCTTTGGCAAGATTATCCGCGCCAAACTTTTTACGCATGTCCAAAAATTCTCATTGCATGAGTTCGATACTCTGGGCCCTGCTTCACTGATCACCAGGACGACCAACGATACGACGCAGGTGCAGCAGATGCTGGTCATCATTTTGAATATGATGATCACGGCACCGATTACCATGGTTGCCGGCATCATCCTGGCGCTCAATCAGGATGTCGGCCTTTCGTGGATCTTAGTGGTGGACATCCCTGTCCTGGTAGCCGCCATTCTTATCCTGATGGGCAAGGCTATCCCGCTCTTCCGTCTCATACAGGTGAAGCTGGACAAGCTCAACCTCATCCTGGATGAGGGCTTAACCGGTGTGCGCGTCGTGCGCGCGTTTGATCGCCAGAAGTATGAGGAGCAGCGCTTCGACGTGGCAAATCGCGACCTGACGGATATTTCCATCAGGGTGAACCGCATTGTTGCTACACTGATGCCGCTGATGATGTTCATCCTGAACGTTTCGAGCATTGCTATTCTCTGGTTCGGCTCTATTCGCATCAATAATGGGGATTTGCAGGTCGGAGCGATGATCGCGTTCTTGCAATATGCGATGCAGATTCTGTTTGCCCTGTTGATGATCTCGATGATGTTTATCATGCTGCCCCGCTCGGCGGCCTCGGCCACCCGCATCAATGAAGTGCTGGAGATAGAGCCTGAGATCAATGACGCGGAACACGTGAAACGCGCGGACGAGATGAGGGGCTACGTGGAATTCGACGACGTGACTTTCAGCTATCCGGGTGCGGAAGAGCCTGCGCTGTCGCACATTTCTTTCAGCGCGCGCCCTGGTGAGGTAACGGCCATTATTGGTGGAACCGGCGCGGGCAAATCGACGCTGGTCAGTCTCATCCCGCGTTTCTATGATATCGACAGCGGCCACATCCTGGTCGATGGGGTGGATATCCGCGAGATGTCCCAGGAACATCTGCGCTCGAAAATTGGCTTCGTGCCACAAAAAGCCGTGCTGTTCTCAGGCACTATCGCCGAGAACATTCGCTACGGCAAGGAAGACGCAAGCGATGAAGAGATACAGCACGCCGCCGATGTTGCGCAAGCATCTGAGTTCATCGAGAAAATGGAGTATGGCTTCGATTCGGTAATTGCTCAGGGTGGTACGAACGTTTCCGGCGGCCAGAAACAGCGCCTTTCGATTGCCCGCGCGCTGGTTCGCAAACCCGAAATATACATTTTTGACGATACCTTCTCGGCGCTGGACTTCAAGACCGATGCCAAACTGCGAGCCGCGCTCAAAAAAGAGACGCAAAACTCGACCGTCCTGATCGTCGCCCAGCGCGTCAGCACCGTTATGGATGCCGACCAGATTATTGTCCTGGACGAGGGCAGGATCGCCGGCCTCGGCACGCATCGCGAATTGCTGCAGACCAGCGAGGTCTATCGTGAAATCGTCTTCTCGCAGCTTTCCAGCGAGGAAATCGCGGAGGGAATCGCATGAAGATAAATCGTAGGGGCCGATTCATCGCGCCCACCGCCGATTCACCGGCCAGCCGCTTGAATAATAAAGAAATCAGGGGGGAAATAGCATGAGTATGCAGCGTAGATCACAGATGCCGCAGGGTGGCCCGATGGGTAGAGGCGGCTGGGGGGCCATGGGCAGGCCAGTAGAGAAGGCCAAGGATTTTAAAGGCACGGCATTGCGCCTGCTCCGCTACTTCCTGCCGCAGAAACTCCTGTTGATCGTCGTGCTTATCACGGCCATCATTGGCACCGTGTTCAATATTGTCGGCCCAAAAATTCTGGGTTTAGCCACCACCAAATTGTTCGAAGGCTTGATCGCGAAGTTCGAGGCGTACCAGAGACACCTGCCCATACCCTCAATTGACTTCCATTACATCGCGACGGTGCTGCTGATTTTGCTTGGCCTGTACGTGATCAGCGCCATCTTCATGTACATCCAGCAGTATGTGATGGCGGGTGTAGCACAGCGCACCATGTACCAACTGCGCAAAGAGGTCGATGAGAAGCTCTCGCGGCTTCCTCTGAAGTACTTCGATTCGCATACGCACGGCGAAATTATGAGCCGCATCGTCAACGATATGGATAACCTCAGCACTACGCTTCAGCAGAGCGTCACGCAGTTGATTACCTCGGCGGTGACACTGGTAGGCGTGCTGGTGATGATGCTCACCATCAGCCCCTTGCTCAGCCTGATTGTCTTGCTGACCTTCCCGTTGAGCCTGTTCATCACCATGGGCATTGCGAAGCGCTCGCAGGAGTACTTCCGCAGGCAGCAGAGGTCACTCGGCGAACTGAACGGACACGTCGAAGAGATGCTCGCGGGTCATAAGATCGTCAAAGCATTCGGCCACGAGCGCCAGGCCATCGACGAATTCGACAGGCGCAACGAGAAGCTCTATGACGCCGGTTGGAGGGCGCAGTTTGTTTCGGGCATTATCATGCCGTTGATGCGCTTCGTCGGCAATATTGGCTACGTCTTCGTGGCCGTGGTGGGCAGTATCATGGTGACAAAGAATGCCATCGCGATTGGCGATGTGCAGGCGTTCATCCAGTACGCGCAGCAGTTTACGCAGCCAATCACGATGCTGGCCAATATCGCCAACGTCATTCAGTCGGCAATGGCTTCGGCGGAGCGTCTCTTTGAACTGCTCGACGAGCAGGAAGAGGTCCCGGAGGCCGTTGACGCGAAGGTCATCGAGCATCCAGAGGGCGCGGTGCAGTTCGAGCATGTGAGGTTCGGTTATAGCCCGGACAACATTCTGATGCAGGATATGAATATCGATGTCCAGCCGGGGCAGATGATCGCCATTGTCGGCCCGACCGGCGCCGGCAAAACCACGCTGGTCAACCTGCTGATGCGCTTCTACGAGGTCAATGGCGGGCGCATCCTGGTGGATGGCATCGATATCACGGAAATTAAGCGCGGAGCGCTGCGCCGCATGTTCGGTATGGTGCTGCAGGACACCTGGCTCTTCAATGGCACCATTCGCGCCAATATCGCCTATGGCCGCGAGGATGCCACCGAGCAAGAGATCGTCCGGGCGGCAAAGGCGGCAAACGCTGACCACTTCATCCGCACACTGCCGGAGGGCTATAACACCGTTCTCAATGAGGAGGCTTCGAACATTTCGCAGGGCCAGAAACAGTTGTTGACGATTGCCCGCGCGTTCCTGGCCGATCCCGAAATCCTGATCCTGGATGAGGCGACCAGCAGCGTGGATACGCGAACGGAGATCCAGATTCAGAGGGCCATGACCGAACTGATGAAGGGTCGCACGAGCTTTGTGATCGCCCACCGGCTCTCCACCATTCGCGATGCCGACCTGATCCTGGTCATGAACCACGGCACCATCGTGGAGAAGGGCACCCACGAGGAGCTGCTGGCGAAGAACGGCTTCTACGCCGACCTGTACAACAGCCAGTTTACGGGTAGGACGCTGCTGGAAGAGGCGGTGTAATTAATACACTCCCATTGTCCTCGTGAGGTCGTTTTTATGAAAGCACTTCCTGGTTGCAAACATAAGCTGATCAGGAGTGCTTTTTCATGATATGATTTAGGGGATAAACAAGTGCTCTCTCTGTCAATCCGCACAAGAGAAACGCTCATCTCCAAAAAGCCTTATGTGAAAACATATCGAGGAAATTTCCAGAACGGCATATCCTGGTCATCCCGGTCATTTTATGTCTTGCTACTCCAACCCTGCATCCCTTGCACGAATGATGGCCTGGGCGCGGTCGGTCACCTGTAGCTTGCTGAAAATGTTGGAGACATAATTGCTCACCGTCTTCACACTCAAGGACAGTTGCCTGGCAATATCGCTGTTCGTCAAGCCACGCGCGATCAGTTGCAGGATTTCACGCTCGCGCTCGCTGAGCGTTGGGAAGAGTTCTTTTGCGACAGTGGGCCGTGGAGTCGCGAAATAGTCCATGAGGCGGGTAGCAATGGCCGGACTGAAAATTGCCTCCCCTCTACCTACTGCCCGGATGGCTCGCAGCATATCTTCTTCCTTCGCATCTTTGAGGACGTAGCCACGCGCTCCTGCTCGTAGTGCTGTAAATACTGAGCCATCATCTTCAAAAAGGGTGACGACCAGGATACGGACGTGTGGGCTGGTATGCAGTACCTGGCGCGTGGCTTCGATGCCGTTGATCCCGGGCATCTGCAAGTCCATCAGAATCACATCCGGTTGCACGGCGCTCGCAAGTTCGATTGCTTCCTGACCTGTGGTAGCCTCCCCAATGACCTCGATATCAGGTGTTGCCGCAAGCAGGGTGCGTATGCCTTTGCGGAAAAGCGGGTGATCGTCAGCGATGAGGACACGTAATGAATCCATCAGCTTACTCCTTCGTTATGGGCAAGCGCACCAGTACATGCGTTCCCTTGCCTGGCATCGATTTGATCACGCAAGAGCCGCCAACTTCTTCCGCCCTTTCTCTCATAGAAATGAGGCCCACTCCTGCACGCGGCTCCTCTGGTAATCCTATACCATCGTCGATAATCTCAACCTGAAGCTCGCTATCCTCATCGAGCGAGAGGCGAATAAGGCATGATTGCGCCCGCGCATGGCGAACTACATTTGTCAATGCCTCCTGTACAACACGGTAAACGGCAACCTCTATAGCTGCTGACAAGATGGGAAGTTGTTCGGGGGCTTCGACTACAACGCGCAAATTCTTACCGGTCTCTGTTGCTGAACTTTCCTGGCTATTATACTGCTCTGCGAACTGCCTGATGGCTCCGATCAGTCCGAGTTCGTCCAGTGCTGGAGGGCGCAGTGCATAGACCAGGCGACGAATATCTGCGACGGCAGAGCGAATCTCAGCCTGCAAATCCAGCAGTTCTGTCTCGGCAGCATTCATATCCTGTCGCATAAGCGTTCGGATGGCGCCTGCCTGTAAGTGCAGCGCGGCCAGAGTTGCGCCCAGCCCATCGTGCAAATCCCGACGCAAGCGCCGTCGTTCTTCCTCACGCGCCTGCACTAGTCGCTCGCGCGACCGTTGTAAATCGGCTGTGAGGCGTACTGCGTGTGTGGCAAGGCTCGCCTGGCGTGCCAACTCATCGAGCAACCTTTGATCGGCAGGCGTGAAAGCCTCGCCTGGTGCGCGTGGAGCAAGCTGCAACTGCCCGATGACTTCTCCTTGATAGGCCAGGGGCAGCTTCAGCGAATCGTTGGCAGGCTTTCCATAGTCGGCAGCAATAGCAAAGACATCCTCACGCTTCAGAAGGATGGCCGCGTAGGGCAACTTGAGCGCCTGGGCCACTGTCTCCACGATAGTTGATAGGATGGCCTCGGGAGCTAGCGCTCCTTCCAGTCGCTGGCTCAAGCGTGTAATCACTGTGTAAGGTTCATCACGCCGTCCATAAAACAAACGGTTTACTCCTCTTTGCAGCCATCCCCGCAGCGGTTGGAACAATATCGCGACCAGGCTGGTAGCAATCAGGGAGATCAGCAGGTTGTTGCTCGTGCGAAAGAGGGCGCCCAGGTAGCCCATCACAAATATGTACAGGCCGACAATGCAAGCTGAAAGACTACCGTAAACAAGCGCCCGATTGATGATGATATCGATATCCCAGAGCCGGTAGCGAGTTATGGCAATAGCGAACGCAACTGGGAAGAGGAGGGAACCGAGATCATTCAAATAAGCATTGAGTGGATCATAGAGCGAGCCGTTCAGGGAAGGGATGAGATTTTCGAGTAAGCCCCATCCCAGAAAGAAGACAATCCCCAAAGTAATGCTGAAGAGAATCCACCTGGTTTGCTGGCGCTGAACTACGCTGGACACACGCCAGTAGCGATAGATTTGAGCAAGCAACAGCAGGAGAAAAGAGCCAACGAAATCGAGCAGACCGAGGAAATCGGCCCAGGCAGGGAGATGAGCATACCAGTTCGGAAAGAATTGGTACAGAAAATTGTTGAGGAGAAAGGCAGGTATGAGCCAACGAATCCAGCGAGGCACGAAGTACCCACTGGGAAAGAGTGAGAACACCACAAAGAGTGTCAGACTAAAGAGGAAACCCAGCAGATTGGCCGGCACGCCCCATTGCCCCTGGCTGGTGGTATAGCCTCCATAGAGACTATTATCCGCTCCTCCTACCACCAGCATGAACGCGATCAGTAAGGCCATCCAATCATTAGACCTGCGCCAGACCAGCACTCCACTCATCACCATCCAGACCATTGCAGCAAAGAGCGTGAGCGCCAGCGTGAACACTGTGTAGCCCTCGACAGAGATGCCCAGTGCCTGGAGCGAGCGGGCGCTATTCAAAGTGAGTTGCTGGTAGAGGCAGGGCTGGTGAACACAGATGATCTGGAGATACGACAGGTACCCTGGCAGGCTGACCACGAGGAGTCCCAGTACCAGTGTGACGACCGTGCCCCATGCCACTCGTGCCACAATCAACCAGCCTCCCGATAGAAGTGTGTCACTCGAACTGTGAGGGAGCCGCTGAGGAGAAGCGTTTGAGGGCACCTGCTCCAGATTCATCTGAGCTCTCCTTCTGTCCGACTTTCGTCCGAGCTTCAACTCGATCCTCATGATGCTTCCATGACGTTTCTATTATACTCAATCAGCGTACTCAGAGAAAGAGGCCTGATTGCTGTAGGGACAGTGGCTTGTCCCTGTCCTGGTGGCCCCCGAAGAGGACAGGGACAAGCCACTGTCCCTACAGCAATCCCCAGATTAGAACGTTTGAATAGCCTGAGTAAGCCATCACATCCGGCGTTTCTCCCTGCATCCCCCGTCCTTCTCGCTCTGGCTGCACCGGTTCCTTTTTACCGGCTACATTTACCGGATGGCCCCAACCTGCAAAGCAGATTGAGCTGTCTCCACTGTTTCCGACCTCTGTGTCATCAACTGGTACCCGCACCATGCTAACGCTACATAGAAGGTCCCGTTGCTGGCGAGATCAATAATGGTACCGAAAGGAGCAGGAAGGGGAGGGATCGACAGTAGAAACAAGACACCGGAGATGATAAGCAGCGTTCCTGTCCAGCCAGGGAACACTCTCGCCCGCCTGGTAGCGATTCCAAGCAGGATAGTCCCTATGCTAAGCAGAAGTACCGGCAAGAATATCCAGAGTATGAATCCTGAATCTGGGCCTACTCCTCCCGTAGGTAGTAACTTAGGGGCCGATTGTGCCAGGTAGGGATACATAGTGGCCTGGACGATACCAAACGCTACTCCTCCCAACAGTAGGGACAACCAGACCAGCACGAAGCCCGCAAAACCCAGCTTCCCGGCGCGTGCCGCCTGCCGCAGGTAAAGCCCTGGCAAACCCAGCGTGAGCAAGATTGACCAGGCAACGAAGAAGATACCATCAATGGTAAAAGCAGTACTCAAAGTTTGCTGGGCCGTCAGATTGTGGTCGGGGAAGAAAATGGTATCCAGTACTAACCCGATTATGCCAATCAGACCCCCAATAAGCAGGACGATTCCGCTCCAGCGATACAATCTTGTAGTTGACATGGTGAAAACCTCCTTGCAGGATATTCCTGCGTCTCTGCTTTGAAACGATAAATTTTGCCTCCTCCCGCTTCCTATCCGTCAAAAGGAAATCTGGAAGAGCAGTTTCTGCAAGCAGTGTAACCGGAGAGGTTTCCCAGGCAATAGAGGATGTACACCCAATTTTCGGGAAAAATGTCCCAGGAATTATGAGGTGGCACAATCAAGAGGACGCAAAGACAAAATACAAAAGAGTCGAGCAAGGGGGGTAAAGGGCATGGATAGGATCCTTCGTGACTCAGCCGGGTCACAGCAAGATTGCATGCTCGACTCCTTACTTTCAGTGTACCAGAATATCCAAATCGGGCTAATTGCGTACCATTAAATGTCAGAGTATTCCTCTCTATCTATCTGGAGAAAGGGCAGAAAAAGACCGGCACGATTGGCTGTGCCGGTCTTTTTCTGCCCTTTCCTTTTATGATCGCCCGAGCCTTCTCCTGGGCATGAGGATGATGGCGAGGATTATACCCGCAATCAAGCCGCCGATATGGTCCTGTATGCCGATGCCGGGCGTCTCGAAGCCGAATACCAGGTTTAGCCCCAGCCAGAATAGCCAGTTCATGATTGCGCCCGTGCCGTACCTGCCCAGCGCCTGCCGGTTCATGATATAAAAGACCCCCAGGGCGCCGAAGACGCCGAAGATGGCTCCCGAAGCGCCGGCGGCTAACGTATCCGGCGGCAACAGAAAGTAGGTGACAATACCACCCACAATGCCCGAACCCAGGTAAATCACCAGGTAGCGCCATTTGCCAAAGAAGACCTCAACCGCGACACCTATCAGGAAGAGCGAGAGCATGTTCAAACCAATGTGTATCAGGTTGAAGTGCAGGAACATAGCGGTGAAGATACGCCATACCTGCCCCTGTGACACGTAAAGGTTAACCTGCGCTCCTGCGTTTACAAGCACTCCCTGGTCAATATCACCCAACGAACCGATGCCCTGCCCGATGGTTGCGCTCAGCACGAGCAGAATCAGGTAAATCACCACGTTGATGGCGATCAAGATGTTGGTCACAAAGCGCGGATTCTGGCTCATCCAGAAGCGTGTGCGCACGACCTGGCGTTGCATAGTATTTGGACGTGACCATGTGGGTACCGGCTCCCGCTCGGTCCTCGGTGGAGCAAATCCATTCATAACCTGCCCATTGGGTGTATTTTGCCCCGCAGTTCCCGGTACGGTGGATGCCCCCGTGTAGCCGGATGCGTAAACAGGGTCAACGGGCGGGAAGACGTTTTCGAAAGTTCCACCATACGAGAGACGCGCGGCGCGCGCGCGCGCCAGACCCGCATCGTAGTCCTGCCGGTTGATACGTAGCAGGTAAGCGCGCAGGGCATGCGCGTAGCCATTACCGGGGTCCTTGACAATTACCGCATCGATGTCCTGCAAGGCGCGTTCGTAGCGGCGATCCAGCAGGTCGAGCAGCGTCTTTGCCATATCGCTCTCGACGCCTTCCGGCTGCAATTCCTGTACCTTCCGGCAGGCCATATAGACGACACCATACGAACCAAGGGCCAGGTTTGCCTCGGCCAGACCCAGGTGAACCATCGGGTTATTCGGTTCGATTTGAGCGGCATGCGCGTAAGCGATAGCTGCTTCCCTCGCCTGGCCCTGGGCAAGTGCCCGCTTTCCCTGCTCCAGGTAGGTCTGAATATCTGTTTGTGCATCCAAAGGATTATCCTCCACTAAAATGTACTGCGATAATTGCAAGAAAGATGGTGATTGCTATCGCTATCAAAGCAAGAGGCCAGCGGCGGGATAAGCTATGCGTATCCAACAACTGCGATTTTCCCTCTTCTGGTAATACAACGTAGAACGGAGCGAAAAAACATCCCAACAGGCAACCGCTCACGAATCCGCCTAGATGAGCATAATTATCCACGTTGGGAATGACCAGCCCGATGCCAAGATTCAAGCCAATAATGACCACCAGCCAGGCGATGGCAGGGATACCGCCATGGCTAAACGCGCGGCGATGTATCAGAATGAAGACGCTATAAGCACCGACCAGCCCGAAAATAGCGCCCGACGCGCCGACGCTGACATCTTGCGGCGCGAAATAAAAACTGGCGATAATGCTCACTACACCCGTCAACAGGTAAACCAGCAGGAAACGCAGGTGACCGAACAGGCGCTCGATGAACAGCCCCAGAATAAAGAAATTGAGCATATTCAGGCTCACATGCAGGATACTGGCGTGTAAAAAGATCGGCGTAATGAACCGCCAGTATTGCCCGGCCAGAATCGCCTCATTATATTTCGCGCCATAGCGAATAAGCACGTCGGCGTTTTGTGTATCGGCAAAAACGTTTGCCAGTATAGCATGAAAACCATAAGCGCCGGATGCCAACGCTACCTGATACGCAGTGAAACACCAGAAGCCGGTGGTTCCAATCGTAATAATCCAGGTAAACCAGGGAAAGCGTTCGAACTTCGGCAGCCTGCTATTCGCATGCATAGCGGCCCGGTAGCTTGCTCGAACCCGCATGGTACGAGTATCTTTATCGTTTGTAAGAAGAGTATTCTCCACCAAAGCCTCATAAACAGCGCGCAATTCGCCCTACTCGTACCAACCATTATATCCCAAGTAGTAATACGTTCAATGAGATTGGAAGTTGCCCTGCATCCTTATTTCTCCGGCCCGGTCAATTGCACGAATGCCACAACAATATGATCGTAAAAACCACAAAATAAAACCCCCGGACAGGGATTTGCTTTGTAGGGGCGTATCCTGGTGTGATGGTTGCCCGCAAGATTATACCCTGTTCCGGGGTTATTAACCGGTCAAGCTTTTGTTCAGACTCTGCGGTAGTAATACCGGCGGCGGCGGCGATAGAGCGGGTATGTTATCAGATGCCATATCGCGACGAGGATGATGGCCCCGATCAACGCTCGCAGCAGGTAGACCGGCGGCGTCGTATTGATTTTAATATCAGGCAGGCCGGTGATAATGATCACGTTGGTCATCAGCCAGATGCCAATTAATGCGGCAATAATCGCACCAATAAAGCCAAATGGCAGTCGCCAGCCGACAATAAACTCCGCAAGCAATCCAATGATGGCCGCAATAATCAGATAAATGATGAAATTGAGGCCAAAGGTCCAAACATTGTCTCCAATTTTAATGGTAACGCCATCTGCCAGAATCAGGCTCAAAGCTAACATGTTTCCTCCTTCTCCAGGTTGCTGGATCTCTATTTTTTAGACGCATAAACGGATAATGGCGGTATATCTACTTTGATAAATAACCGCAAGCGGGCGCCGTTGCAAGTCAACAATAGAAAGTCTCAGTATTTTTTCAGTTTATGCTCAGCTTTCTAAGGTACGTTAACACTGTTTTAACACTTATTAGAAAGCCCATTAAAGGTCCCTAGATAGGTATAGAGCCCATTAATGGCCCGCGAAGGCTTTTGGCGCGCAAACCAGGAGAAGAAGGCTACGTCTTGCAGGTGATCGCTGCTGAAACCGCTCACAGTGAAAAGTACCCCAATTAAAGGATCGCCCACCTCAAGCAAGTTACTACAGTTTAATCGCTGTATAAGGGGAGACATCCAGAGCGGCACCACGTTGTTGCCAAAAGGATCGTTGAGCCACTCCAATATTTCATGGCTCAGAGAGCCGACATCCTCGCTAAAACCACCCTGAACCCCTTCGTCGGTTGCGGTAGACCAGATATACGTTTGCATACCCACCTGATTATTCACGGCGTTATGGTAGCCACCATAGCAACAGTTGCTGAGTTTTGGCGCGCCTAGTGTCGCAAAGACATTATACGAGAGGAAAATCGGCAACATATTGGGACTAAAATGCATCGAGATCAAGAGCGCTTGCAACTGAGTATCCAACCAGCTTGTAGACACAAGCCCGATTGTAATTCCGCTCGATGGATCGGTCGCGGTCGCCCCATCGGCTGCCGGGATGCTCATGGTCAGCGTGTTGGCAATCGTGGGAGTTCCTACCAGCACGTGATAATTGGGACTCTTTTTCTGGATGCGATCCCAGAATTCCGCACGCATGTCCGCGTCACCATACTGAGTGGTGCCGCTGATAAATGGTGCATTTTGGAAAAGTGGTGAAGTTGTCGCAGCCGATACCTCCCGGCTTCCATCGAAGCTCTTCCCGTCAGAAAATTGCATTAGTAGAGGTATGATCGTGACGGGAATCGTTGTGGTTTTAGAACCTCGCGCGGGATTGCTGCCAACCATTGTATAGGTCCACGTCTTCCCCTCAGACCGGAATGAAGATGACCAATGCGGTAAGGATGCATGAGCAAGGGTGGTCGCGGAAAAGTTGTGATGAAACTGATAAAATCCCGGTGTGCTTTTGAAAACACCTGCCTGAGCCGCCTGAACTCCGCCACCCGGCGTCGCAAATATGCTGTAAGTGAGGGCCAGCAACATCATAGCACTGAAGGTGGTAAACAGAGATTTTGGAGTGAGCATCGACAACATTCCTTTCAATCTACGGATGTTTCATTTGAGCATCAACCGGCATGTTCAAGCAAGGGTCAAATATGGAAGGCATCCCTCTTTGTTGAGTATATCACAGAAGAGCATCTGAGATAAGCGATTTGTAGCCTTTTGCCGCCTCCAATCCGTATACAGTAAGAAGAGATAGCTATTTTCAGGCGTCATGAGCTATAATCAAATAGAACTACTCACTAATTTTCGGGAGGCGTTTATGAAAGGTGCAATACGGTACACAATCATTGCCGCAACCGTCATCGGTATACTCGTCATTGCCGGGTTTATCATTGCGGGTATCTTTGGAGTGCTGCTGGATGTGCTTTACGTCGCGTTGATCATCCTGGCGGCCGTTACATTGATCTCAACCGCTATGTTGATCTTTGCCATATTTGAGCTTATTCAGACCATTACCCTGGTACGTAACGAGGTCAAGCCCTTAATGGAATCGGTGCAGGAGACGCTTGGCGCGGTGAAGGAGACGGCTAGAAATGCTGGCGAGACGGCCAATACCATTGGTACTACTGCCAAACTGACGAGTGAATTTGCGCTCGCGCCAAGCGTGCGCGCCGTCTCTACCGTTTTTGCCGCGCAACAGATGGTGCGCGTGTTTCTAGGCAAGGGGCGCGCGCGCAGTCGCTATGATGAGCGAGTAGAGCGACAAAAGCGATTGGAGTTAGATTCTGCTGTGGGAGGTGATTGACGATGTTATCGTATGTACTGGCAGGTGATCCCCTGGCTCCATGGGGGCAGGCCGCGGCCATTCTCCTGGGCCTCTACCTGTTCGTCTATATCCTGATCGGTCTGGCGCTCGCGGCGGGCTTGATGTTCGCTTTTACCTGGGTGCATCAAAAAACCGAATTGATCAAAAAATTGCGCCCAACCGTCGAGAGCGTCAACCACTCACTTGAAGAGGGCAATAAAGGGGCATTACCTCCGCCAGAACCCGGTGAAAATAAAATTGTGCGCGCAGTTGGCCAGGTTCCAATGCAGGCGACGAAGATCGAAAAGAAAATTGACCAGGGCAGCGAGCGCGTCGCGCAGGCAGTTATTGAGTTTCGCGCCCGCACCGTCATGGTGCAACAGATGGCAAAAGCCTTTTTCCTGCCGGGCTTGACAGATCGGAATGCTAACCCGCAATTGGAAGAGACTGGCATTAGTTTCAAAAGCCCGGGATACAGGATACTGGTTGACAAGGCGGGAAAAAATAGTGGTGATGGCGCTGTAGGCGCCAGCCAGATTCGCGCCTTGGGCTCCCAGGATGCGGAACGCGAGGCGGCCCAACATCTGGCAGAAGCGGCAGGAATCCAGGCTCCTCAACCTGTGCAGGCAATCGACAGGCCGCAATCCGACGATGCATTTATTCGTTGAGTATGCACGGCAGTTTGCTCGTTTTTCACGCAATGCTCGCCTCTACCTCATCAGCAATGCGCTGAGTGGCGTCACTGCTGGTATCCTGCTGGTTCTCTATAACTTGTACCTCGCGTCTTTAGGCTACGGTGCCGACTTTATCGGTACCGTTCTTTTCGTGGGAACGCTGGGAGCGGGACTGGCAATCTTCCCGGCAGGTATATGTATCGACCGTTTCAGCGGCAAGGTGATCCTGATCTGGTCGAGCGCCTTGATAGGCCTGGCGGGAGCGGGGCAGATTGTGTTTCGTCAACCTTTACCGCTGCTGGCCAGCGCCTTTGTCGCCGGTACCGGCCTGGCCTTTATTCTCGTCATCAATGCTCCTTTCTTAACGCTCAATAGCACGCCGGATGAGCGTCCCCAGCTCTTCAGCATGAATATTGCTATCAGCCTGATTACCTTAGTGCTTGGCGAAATCCTGGGCGGCATCCTACCTATCTGGTTGCGTGGGATACCCTGGTTGATGGCGCCCTTGCCGTCCTGGGCATCAGGGCTGCTCGCGAACCAGCCCAATTCGCGCTCCTATCAAATAGCCCTTCTGTTTGCCGGTATCATAGCGGCGCCGAGCTTCATCCCTCTATTTCTTATGAACAGTACAAAACCACGCCACGATCAAGAGGATAGGGGCGAGCACGAGCGCGATCAATCGGCTCTCTACCGGTCGCCCTGGCGCTCAATGGCAGCTTCTATCGCATCATTCAAAGTCTGGTTCCTGGCGATCAGGCGAGCGCAATGGAATAAAGTGTTCGCAAGTCCTTTTTTTCTGCTCCTTCTGGTGCAGGTATTTATCGGGTTAGGAGCAGGATTATTTATTCCGTACTTCAATCTTTTCTTTGTCAAGCATCTCGGAGCCTCTTCCGCTCTATTCGGATTTATCGATGCTGGCGCAAACACCATTACCGCGCTGCTTACACTAGCTGCTCCCTGGCTGGCTTTACACATCGGCAAGGTCAACACCATGGTCTGGACAAGGTTAATAAGCATTCCCTTGATGATTACGATTGGTTTTACCGGACTCTTGCCATTGGCTGCCACGCTCTACCTTTTCCGGCAAGGGGCAATGGATATGTCGAACGGTATTCTACAGGTCTTCTCCATGGAAGCTGTTTCAGAACAAAAACGCGGTCTGGCCAATAGCAGTTATCAGGCCGCGTTTCAAGGAGCCGAGGCCATTACAACGCCCATTGGGGGGGTGATGATCGTGCATCTGGGCTATTCATCGGTCTTTCTGCTGGCTCCCGTATTCTACCTGCCTGCCATTGGGATTTTATGGGGAAAATTTGGACGGGGAAGAGAACGGCTTGACAATGATAAGACCACGCCAAACGCAACAAATACAACCCCAAACAGCAGCAAGGTTCTTCCCACCGCCAGCGGTGGGAACTTCGCGAACCAGACCAGGCCACCCGGCTGAGGACTCTCCATTGACTGAGGAAGAATCGCGTTGAGGAATTATATGGGCAAGGGAATAGTCCTCAGGTTCATCGGAACCTATCAGACCATTCCCTTGCCCATATGAGATGGCAAATGGCACATCAAATTCATATGCTATGCGATAGCCTCTGACTCCTCGCGGTTGAATATCCGGATGAAGATGACCGTCAACTCAAACAAGAATGTCATCGCCACTCCCAGAATCACCGGGCTATAGGGATCAGCTCCAGGCGTTAAGAATGTCGCTGCAACCCACATGATTACATAGGCCATCGCTCGTCGCTTCGTGAGTGTCTTTGCCGTAATCAGGCCAAGTTGGGCCATGAACGTTAGTATCAGCGGAATCTCAAAGACGATACCGAAAGCTAACATAAAGTACGCGATAAAGGTGTAGTAGTTGTCAGCCGAGATCAGCGGCGTAAAGCTGTCCGAGGCAAAGTTGATCAGCCATTCTACCGGGAAACGCAACACAATGTAACCCAGCGCAATGCCCATGACAAAGAGAACAATGCCGATGACGATAAAGGGCACCGCATGCTTCTTCTCTCTTGCCAGTAGCCCCGGTGATATAAACGCCCATATCTGGTAGAGTATAACCGGCAACGCAAGTATAAAGCCGACAGCCACGGAGAGCTTGAGAAAGACGGTAAAGCCTTCTCCTACTCCTGTTACAATCGGCTTACCACCCAATGCATCCGCGCTCCTGGGCAGCGGGTAAGTCAGAAACTGCTGAATCTGTTCGCGGAAGATAAAAGCAACGATGCTGAAGACTACGAGGGCAATGATCGATTTGAAGATACGCCAGCGAAGCTCCTCCAGGTGTTCCACCAGGGTCATAGTAGCTCCGCCTTCGTCCTCCTCATCGTCGTCATCGTCATCGTCATCGTCGTCTTCATCCTCTAAATCGAGGTCGTCGACGATTTCGTCTGGATCGCGCTGATCTATGTTTCTGGTTGCCATAGCTTCTCCTGTAGGGGCAGGGGTTGCGCCCGCCCTATGTTACGAGCAACCAACATTAGTCGACATGAACTTCGCTGACTTCCGGGCTGGCAGGCTCGACCGGGCTACTCATTTCGCTAACGCTCGACTTGGGTGCTGGTTCGCTGCTGACCTTGCTCTTCAGCTTCTTCATATCTTTGGAACTGATGGGGCGTGCCTCCTCGTCATCATCGTCGTCATCGTCGTCATCGTCTTTATGACCGGTAACTTCTTTCATCCCTTTCTGGAATTCTTTGATGCTCTTACCGATGGAAGCGCCCATCTCCGGCAGCTTTTTAGGGCCAAAGATCAGCAGCGCGATAACGAGAATGACGACAAGGTCGAGTCCGTGAAATCCGAATGGCATGGTAAGTATCCTTTCTGAATCTGTATAATCTACGTACTATGTCAGGGGCCTACTCGTATGGGCGCCCTCTTCAACAGAATACTACGCTAAAATACGACTTATGGACTATTGCAAATGACGCTTCACGAATAGGCAGGCTGCGCAACTTTTGAGCCGGGCAAGGCCGTTTCAAGGGCGTGCAGGCCCCCGAGACCGATACTCGATGTGCCCAGGCCAACTACCAGCCGCATCACCTGGCGGCGGCTCAAACGTCGCTGCATCAGGGCAGCCGCCTCACGTTCCTTTTTGCGCATGGCAGCCGCCTGGCGGCGCACCGAAGTACGCAGTTGCTCTTCCAGGTAAGCGGGCGCTTGCGCTGTACTACCATAGTGGCGTAACAGCAGGGTCTCGATAGAGTCGTTCTGCATGGCTCCTCCACGGCGGCGAGGGCTGAGAAATATCGATTGCTGAGTGGCTCTCAACCCGCTCCAAATGTTTTTGTTGCCTGCCTGGATGCTTTTGCGTCGCATCTACATCCCGGGCGACTTTTGCGTCGTCAACGATTTCTTCACTGCTCTCAAGTGCGTAAAAGTGCTGGAACTGCTTGCGTGCTCGGGCCAGGCGCTGGCGAACCGCCGCCTCCTCAAGATGGAGCATTTCGGCAATCTCCGGCGTTGAGAAACGCGCGACTACCGAGAGCAAGAGACAGAGGCGTAAATTCTCGCTGAGATGTGCCATCGTTCTCTGGACAGCATCCCGCTCCGCCACGAATGTTTCGAGGTCAACCCCCTCAACTGCGCCGTAGCCGGCCGGTTGTAGTGGTACCGCACGCTCATTCAGCACATCCCTGTCTGCCTCATACCCCTTATCTTTCTGCTCTTCCCTCTGCACCAGCGAGAAAGGAATGAAGCGGAAAATGGCTCGCCGCCGCCTTTGCATACGCACCGTATTTAAGGCAATGCGTAACAGCCAGGCCTTGGCGTGAAACTCGTCACCGCTTTTGGCGCGAGCCGCGTCAATCGATTTCAAGGCCTGGTGGAAGGTATCCTGGGTCAGATCCTCGCTTTCCTCCCAGTCGCCTGTCAAGCCATAAATGGTATGGAAGACCAGCTTGCCGTATTCTTGAATAAGCGTTTCTACTGCTTGAGCAGCAGGTGTTGTTTCCACTACCTACTCGTTTCGTTCGCGTCTCACTTACGCGTGTACTAATGAAGATGCATGACGATGGAGGAATGTGACATCCAAATATACGCAATCAGAAAAAGAAAGGATTATTTTCATATTCTGAGAAACGCAGGTATGTGAAGATGACATGCCAGCGTTTCATCCTCACATACCTGCGTTTCTCAGAATATGATTGCAATTATCGCAAATGTTCTTCGATATAATCTTCAGCCTCTTGCACCGTCGTAATCTTCTCGGCGTCCTCATCGGAAATCTGAAGTTTAAACTCCTCTTCCAGGGACATAATTAACTCCACCAGGTCAAGAGAATCGGCATTCAGATCCTCGACAAAGGATGCGCTTGGAACGACCTCACTTTCATCCACGCCGAGCTGGTCAACAATAATCTTCTTCAGCCGTTCAGAAACTGTAGCCACTATTTCACCTCACTTTCAGCAATTGGGGTGGGCTGCTGTTGTGCCCTATTAAATATTGTACCGAGGACGCCATTAATAAAGCGACTCGAAGTATTGCTGCCAAAGATCTTGGCCAACTCCACCGCTTCGTTAATAGCAGCCTTTGCTGGTACCGTATTATTAAACAGAATTTCGTAGATTGCAAGTCTGAGAATATTTTTATCAATTCGGGCCATTTGCTGTAATGGCCATTCGCGCGCCGCACTTTGTATATGCGCGTCGAGCTCAGCAAGATGATTACACACCCCCATGATCAATTCGCTCGCGTATTCAACAACCTTTGGTTGCAGATGACGCTCCTCGACATGCCGCTGCAGAACTTCAGCGGGCTCATGTTGAGCTGTGTCATATTCGTAGAGTGTTTGCAATGCGATCATCCGTGCTTGTCTGCGTATCCCTATTGGCATACTATCCTCACAGGATTGCTTGTAGGGACGATACCTTGTGAACCCTCGTAATCCATCCCGGTGTGAATGCTCGATGGAACGGGCGCCCATAAAGGTGCGTCTCCGCGCTCAGGCGACATCTTGAACATAGACATTCAACTCGCGTACCTGCATTCCAACCATATGTTCAATTGCTGCGGCGACTTCCTCCTGGATAGCCGAGCCTACGTCGACGACTCGCACGCCCGCTGCCACAACAATATAGAGGTCTGCAGAGACAGTAGTATCTTTAACGGTCAGGCTGACACCCTGCCTGGGTACCTCGCGCCCCAGAAAGCGCGACCATTGATCCGTAGCCCGCGCCATGCGTACGACGCCCGGCACTTGTAGCGCCGCGTTGATCACAATGGTTGTAAGTACCTGCCGCGCAACTCGCACGACACCCGGCGATTCTGTTGACATCAAAATCCTTTAAGTAGGGGCGCGAGCTTGCTCCGTCCCAGCCTATCTAACCACACATCATACAATGGGCCGCGAACTTACTTCACCCGCGTACACTCAGAAAAACCTGCTGTCATACTGCTAAGATAGCCACTTTTGCATATGCTTGTCAAGTTTTTCAATCCCCACCGGGAACAAACGCTGTTTAGACAGCCCTTTTCTAAATTATAATCCAGATCGCAGACCCATTTCATGCAAGATGCCCACCACTTTTTCGACATCCGCCGCATTGCCGACATTCAACGTCGTGGTACCTTTGGCGATCCGCTTCACCATACCTGCTAAGGCCTGGCCCGGCCCAATTTCGAGAAACGTGGTCACTCCGACGCTCACCAGCAGTTCAATAGTGCGCGTCCACTGCACCGATGAGGCAATTTGCTGCGTCAATTCTTCTCGAATAGCCTGCGCGCCGGTCAAAGGTAATGCATTGATATTGCCGATGACGGGTATAGCGGCATCGCGAATAGTTGTCGCGGCCACCGCCTGCGCAAGACCCGCTGCCGCTGGCTGCATCACCGGCGAATGAAAGGCCCCGCTGACATCCAGCGGGATAACACGTTTCGCGCCGCGCACTTTTGCCAGTTCCATCGCCAGGGCTAAGGCATCCTGTTCGCCCGAAATGACGATTTGTCCCGGCGCATTATAATTGGCGATGACTACCTGCCCCTGCCCTGGGTGAGCATGTGGTGGAAGATTTGCGACCGAATCCGCCGTTGCCTGCCCGCAAATCTCCCGTAATGTCTCCTCGTCCATGCCGATGATAGCCGCCATCCCTCCTGGGCAGACTGTTCCCTCATGGTGCATCAGGCGACCTCGTTCGCGTACCAGGGTAACAGCGCTGCGCAAGTCTATGGCGCCGGAAGCGACAAGCGCCGTGTATTCACCCACGCTGTGACCGGCAGTATAGCTGGGAACGAGCGGCAAAGACCAGGAATAATCGGGAGAAAGCGATTCTTGTAAAGCCGCTAACAGTGCCAGGCTCACGGTCACTATCGCCGGTTGGGCATTAATTGTCTCACGCAGCACATCTTCCGGCCCATTAAAGCAAAGATCGCTGAGTGAGAAGCTGAGCGCTTCGTCTACCTCTTCAAAGACCTGCCGCGCTGCCGGAGATTGCGCAAAGATATCCGCTCCCATCCCTACTGATTGGCTACCCTGACCTGGAAAAAGAAAGGCGACAGGAATTGTCATGCTGCTTCACTCTTGAATAAAGACGAGGCAGGAATGGCCTCCTGCCTCTTAACTCGTGTATTTACTTCTTATCTGCTTTAGGATAAAAGACCTGGCGTCCGCGGTACATCCCACAATTTGGGCAGGCGTGGTGGGCAAGACGCGGTTTCTTGCAGTTAGGGCACAGGACCAGCTGCGGCAAGTCCAGGTGATGATGAGCTCGTCGCTCGCCCTGGCGCGCGCGCGAGACTCGTTGTTTAGGTAACGCTCCCATAGTTTATTCCCTCCTCTTCCTTTCCTGGGCGCCGGTGACGCCCTACAATTTGTTATGATTGCGATCCGTTTTGTAGCAATTTCTCCAGTACGCTGAATCGCGTATCGACCTCTGGTTCGCATGCACAAGTGCCAAGATTCAGATCGCGCCCGCACTGCGAACAGAGTCCCTTGCAACCCTCCTGGCACAGTGTCACCATCGGAAGCGCAAGCAGTACATCCTGCCGGAGCATTTCGGTAAGATCAATTTGATGATGATCATCGATAGGAAAAATCTCTTCCTCGTCAAATGGAGGTAGAGGCATACCGGTTACTACATCAACAGTTGGATAAAACTGTTCTTCAAAATTCACATGCATTGGCTGCTCGAATGTTTTTAAACAGCGCGTGCAAGAAAGTTCAAGCGTGAGGTCAGCCCAACCGTCAACCAGCAACCCCTGGTTTGTACGGCGCATGCGCGCATGCCCATCAATCGGGCCAATCACCTTGATATCGTCATCGAGTTGAACATCTTCTTCATGAAAATCATCGACTAATGCGGTTCCTACCGGAGCCTTCATTAGCTGCGCCACGTTATACAACACTGTCAAACCCTCCATCATTTCATACCCACAATCAGATTATATGGCTATTACATAAAATAAAACATGGCAGTGGCGCATTCCATTTCGTTTTTCCTTACAATCTCCTTGCTGGTAGGTAGATGGCACGATGAAGAAGACGCTCAAATCCTGTGCCTGCACATTATAGGCCAGAGGGTTGAGGGTGTCAAGCCTTGTTGCCTGACATCCACTCATAACTCGGGGTGCAGGGGTTTCACCCCTGCCGGGGTGCGGGGTGTCCCCGCTTGCTTCCCCTCCCGTCCCGACGGGCCGTAGGCCCGCTGCAAGAATTATGAGTGGATGGCAGTTGTTGCCGGAACCGTTGATTTTACGTACAAAGCTCCTTTCAACTTGGCGCCGTGGGCCAGCGCGTATGGCACCAACTACAAACGAGCGATGTTTGAATGGCTCGGCAGTGAGTATGAACGGCAACAAGAGCTAATTCCGTTTCGCCTCAACTCCAGCCTCCTACCCTTGCTCAAATTTTGTGAATCCCGGCGAGGGCGGAGCAAGCTCACGCCCCTACTGGTAGGACGAAGAATCCTGCGAATACATCGGACCACCCCTGGTATCGACGGCCAGTGAGGAGCGTCGCGGAACGGGACGAGATGGGGATGCGTTGGCCTGCTGCTCATAATCGTCATAATCGTCCCCAGACTCTCCGCTGTCGTCATCTTCCGCGTTTTCCTCATCCTCTGGCGACAGTTCCAGGCTGGCGAGACCTTTTTCGATGCTTAAAATAGAGCGACCAACCTCCATCTCGATGCTGGCAAGGTGATCGCGCAGCCCCCGCAGAGTTTCCGCGATATAGGCATCGGCCTCGGTTTTCAATTGCTCCGCGCTCGCCTCGGCTTGCCGCAGCATTTCTTGCGAACGTTCCTCAGCTACCCGCAACAGCCCTTCACGATTTATAGCTCGTTCTGACTCTTCTCGCGCTCGTGCCATCAGCTTGTTGGCGTCAGCCTGAGCCTGGGCCATAATCCGCTCTTTATCCTGGATAATGCGTCGCGCCTGCTTGATTTCATCGGGGATGGATGTGCGCATCTGATCAATAATGCTGAGAATATCAGATTCGCGTATCATGATCTGATTCGTAAGAGGCATTCTACGGCTGCCCGTAACGAGATTTTCTAAGCGATCTACCAGGTAGAGGATATCTATGTCCACGCTCTTTCTCCGTGCCCAACTGCGCCGCTGAATTCAAGCGGCCTGGACGCACTACGAACCAAATTTTTCTTGTAATGCTCGCAATACCGGCGGTGGGAGCATATCTTTCACATCCCCTCCCAGCCGGGCAACCTGCTTGAGCAAGGAAGAACTTACAAAGAGGTTCTGCAAATTCGTTAGCAGGCAAACGGTCTCAATCTCTGGCGCTAACTTTCGATTCATCAATCCTTGCTGGAACTCGGACTCAAAATCGTTGGGCGAGCGCAACCCCTTGATAATGACCTGCCCTCTTACTTCACGTACATATTCCACAAGTAGTTGCGTAAAATGGTCGACCCGCACATTAGGCAGGTCTTCTGCGGCCAGCACCTCTTGCCAGAGCCGCTGGCGCTCCTCAACCGTGAAGAGCAAATTCTTTTCGGGAACGGCATAGACAGCCACAATCAACGTATCAAAGAGGCGGGCTGCGCGCCGCGCGATATCAAGATGACCATTCGTGAGCGGGTCAAAACTGCCCGGATAGACCGCGATACGTCTCGTTTGTTGCTCTCTGCTCAAGCTGCTATCCCTTCAAAGTGCCAATTCAGCATCTAAAACGACTTCGAGATGCCTCCATTAAACCATATCCGCTAGCTTTCGGCAATAGGATGTTAGCAATAGAGTGCATATTCAGAATATGCTAGAACAGTTTCTTCATTTAATGTTGGCTTATGCTTACAAGCCGTTAATGCGCCATGAAATCTTGCCAGAACAGGCGCACTCTTTCGCGCAACGTCATATGCTCTGGTTGGCGCAAATAAGGATCGCTCTGCCACAGCTTCGCGGCCAGTGAGCGCGATAATTCGATCAATGGCATATCGCTCAAATCGGCCATGCGCAGTTCCGGCACACCGCTCTGGCGCACCCCAAAAAAGTCCCCTGGCCCGCGCAGTTTCAAATCCTGCTCTGCCAGCCGGAAGCCATCATCCGTCATCTGAAATACTTCCAGGCGTTCTTGCGCCTGCCGGCTTGCATCCGCGCTCAGTACATAGCAATACGATTGATGTTTGCCACGACCAACACGCCCACGGAACTGGTGCAGCTGCGAAAGCCCAAATCTATCGGCATCTTCAATCACCATGACAGTGGCATTAGGAATATCGATGCCCACCTCAATCACCGAAGTCGCCACCAGTATGTCCAGAGCACCATCGCGGAACTGGCGCATCACCATATCCTTCTCGTTCGGCTTCATGCCACCATGCAACAGGCCCAGGCGTAGGTTGGGAAAAACGTCGCGGCTCAAGCGTTCATATTCGACCGTGGCAGCCTTGACAGCCAGCGTTTCAGACTCCTCGATCAAGGGGCAGATGATAAAGGCCTGCCTGCCCTCTGCGACCTCCTGGGCAATCAACTTATATGCCTCGTCACGGCGATTGCCGGCGCGCCAGCGTGTGATGATCTTCTGGCGTCCAGGCGGCAGTTGGTCAATCACCGAAACGTCCAGGTCGCCGTAAAGTGTCAGGGCCAGAGTGCGTGGAATGGGTGTGGCTGTCATCACCAGCATATGCGGGTGATAGCCCTTTTGCCGTAGCGCATCGCGCTGTTCGACGCCGAAACGATGCTGCTCATCGACGATGACCAGGCCCAGGCGCGAAAAATTCACATCCTCTTGGATCAGGGCATGCGTGCCAATGGCGACCGCCGCCTGCCCATTCTCGATAGCGGCGCGTCCCATCGCCCGCTCGCGCTGTCGTAAACTCCCGGTAAGCAAGACAGTTCGAATGCCGAACGGTTCCAGCATGGCGCTAATGCTCTGCGCATGCTGTTCCGCCAGCAATTCGGTTGGGGCCATAATCGCTCCCTGGTAGCCATTGAGAGCCGCCATGAGCAGCGCTGCCGCCGCAACAGCCGTTTTACCAGCGCCCACATCTCCTTGTAGGAGACGCGACATCGGTTTATTCTGAGCAAGATCGCCAAAAATCTCGATAATCACGCGCCGCTGGGCCTGGGTAAAGCGAAATGGCAGTGTGGCCTCGAAGGGCTTATCTGTGGCCATCGTTGACCACAGGGTAGAACCCGCCAGCGCCTGCTCATCGATCTTACGCTGTCCCTTTTCCCTCTTGTTGAAGACTTCAGAAATATCCGCAGTGTCGATGAAGATTTTTTCCAGGTCGATGTCGAAGGCATGGCCCTCTGGAGCCTCGCGCTGCCAGCGTGTGCGTCGCTCCTGCATACCAAGCTGGATCAAGAACAATTCATCGAAAGCCAGGCGGCGGCGAGCAGCGAACAGCGCGTCCTCATTTTCTGGATAATGTATCTGCGACACCGCTTCAGGCAATGGCATGAGCCTGGCCGCAGTGCGAATCGAGGCCGGCAGAAATTCGGGCACCATGGCCGCGTAACGGTCAATGGCCCACTTGGTGAAGCGCCGCAGCGTCTTGGCATGCAGGCCTTCTGTGAGAGGATAAATGGGTACCAATCGCCCGGTGTTCAAGAGGTCGCCCTGTTCCGGTAGTTCGTGACTGCGCACAACAAACTCGATTTTGTTGCCGAAGCGCTGCTTGACGCCCGTTACTACGAGGTAAGAGCCTTTAGCGGCCTGCAACTGCTTCTGCAAATAGGGTTGGTTGAACCACATCACTTTCAGTTTGCCGGTATCGTCCGAGATGGTTGCCATCGTGCGTGCCCGCCTGCCGCCGCCATGCGTCGTCTCCACTTCCCAGATGAGGCCGATGGTGGTTGTCACCTCGTTAAAGGGGAGTTGGGCGATTTTTGTGAGTTTGCTATAGTCGCGGTGCTGCCGCGGGAAGTAGAAAAGCAGGTCGCGCACGCTGCGAATACCCAGGCTGCGCAGCTTTGCCGCTGCCGATGGTCCTACCCCCGGTACGGCAGTAATATCGGCGCTCAACAAAGTGAGAGCGGTATGGCCTGCCGACATGCCGGCTTCCAGGTGAATAGGATTTTGCGCTGCCCCATTAGAAGATGGCGCTGTTTGCACAACCCGCTGGGCCTGGGAACCCTCTTTCATCCTGTTAGGAGCAGTTTGAGTATGCGATGAGGTCTTGCCGGGGGTTGAAGCAGTTTTCGCTACTGAACTCGCTGCTTTGCTACTATGCGTTTCAGTGCGTTTGGAAGGCGCATCCCTATGCGTTGCAATGCTCGCTTGACCAGGTCCACCCCCTTTAATATTGACAGGGAAACCCTCCATATGCTGCCCATCCCTGCCATAGCTTTCCAGTTCGCTCAGAGTGGCAAGGGCAGCGCGCAGGCTGGCGGCGCGCTGCATAGGATCCTGCTGGTGATAGCCCTCAAGGTGTTCAGTGAAGCGATGAATGGGAGTGAGATCAAGCCCGGCATTCTTGCAAGCGTTGCTCACCTCGTCGGCCCAATGCACCACGAACAATTCCAGTCCACCCTGGACGACACGATCCTGGTGGTTCCCCCGCTGTTCATATTGTATGACTTTACGCGCTCGCTCAATGTATTGGGCGAGCTGGGCGTTGATTTGATTTGACATGGTTATATCGTAAATCAGCGAACAATTAGTTTAGCTCAGTAGAAAACACACCTGTTACTAGTATTGTTATTTACTAAGCCATTGTCGTCATAATAAATTTGGATTTTCGATGCTCAATCCTCCGGCATGAGCCATACTTAATAGCTCCATATCAGCGCTTACAAATATGAGCAATGAAATTTCCAGTGCAGCAAGTTTGTTTCTTGCCTCGAGAGCGCATGCTAATTGTACAGCATCATAAGCACATAACCCATGTACACGACAAAGGTCACCTGCGAGAGTATAGATAGCAGTTGTAACTCGTGCTACATTATATTGCTTTCGTACATCCTGGCGAAAGAGATCAGGATATCTATCTCTATCATCCACGTTGATAGATTGGTTGATATTTAATTCTCGAGCTTTACGACAAAAGGTTGCTACAACTTCTACTAATGTAGCCTGCGAAATAATGATAGTATGGCCCGCTTCTGGCCGGCATTGTGCTCTTACCCAACTGCTGCCGGACTCGGCCACATACCTTTTGACTAAGGCAGAAGTATCAAAGAAGAAAATTGTCATTATCGAGGACCTCGATCCTCGATAACCATCTCGGATGCTGGCTTCCCTTGACTGAATAAATGAGCCAGGCGCTCACGTTCAGCTTCTGTTTCAGGTGTATCCGGCTCGTTTAACGGTAGATGCTCAATAAGGCCTTGACGATAGAGAAATGCTTGTATTTCGTCTCTAGTAATGGAATGTTTTGAAGTTGCTGACCCGATATGTTCGGCCAGCATATCATGCAGGAGAGTTTCGATTGGTTTTCCACTCTTCGCGGCCTCTTTAGAGAGTGCGGCATATTCCGAGTCTGTTAAAGTCACTGTCATTTGATACGCCATGGATATCACCTCACATTGAGAAGTCGCTCTTGCTAGTTACGATTCACCATCAGCCTGTCCGTTGCAACCATTCTAACATAAAGAGGTGGCCGTTACTAGCTGTACAGGTATCGATAGCCCGGCTATTCGTGCAACTTTACGCTAACTTCAACCGTGTCAATAGCGGGGTTACAATTTCAACAGTTAGATGCCTCCAGACATCTCATCATAGCAAATAAGGAGTAGATGCATGACAACGACCGAACGTTCAACGGTAGTGGGAGTCTTTGAAGACCGCTCTCTTGCAGAGCGCGCCTTGAATGAACTTCACCAGACCGGGTTTAGTAATGACCAGGTTGGGTTCGCGGTTCGCGACGAGACAATACAGGAAAGCGTTCCACGTGTTGCCGAACCTGAGACAACAACGGCTGCGGGTGCCGCAACAGGAGCCGTCTCAGGCGGAGTGATCGGGGGCCTGTTAAGCGCCGCTGTGTCCCTGCTGATCCCTGGTTTTGGCCCGGCGATAGCAGGTGGCATACTGGCAGCAACACTGAGCGGAATAGCGCTTGGCGCGGTCGCGGGTGGTTTTCTCGGCGCGATGATCTCCCTCGGTATACCGGAAGAGGACGCCCGCCACTACCAGCAGGAATTCGAGGCTGGTCGCATTATCGTAACGGTCAGGGCAGATGATCGCATCATCGACGCTCTTGATATACTGCGTCGCAATGGGGCATTGGAAGCCAATAGCCGTTTCGGCCAGCCGGTAAATCCTGGTGTCATTGCCAGCAACAGCGTCGAAGACGAGGCGACGCAAAAATATGATAGGCCGGTCAAATGGAATAAGCCCGACCTCGATAAAGATAGCTTCTTCGAGCAGCCCGTCAGGCCTGGCACCGACGAGCCAGACATTTTCGATAATTTGAATGCTCCTCATCCATAAGGGTCTATTAAAAACATGAGTCGTCCGAATTCGCTGTATAGGGAGGATAAAGGGCGACCACCAGGGTACGCCCTTACTAGGACACGCCTTTGCTCGGTCCTGGTCGCGTCCTCATAGTAAGGGCGTACCCTGGTAGTCGCCCTCCCATCTGACTTTGTCGTCCTTTCCAAGCCCACTCGTCAATATTCAGAATGACTCACGCAAACCTCTTTTTCCAAAAGGCGTTATGCCACCTCTGATGTAGATGAGGTATCGGGCGCCGCGAAGTGAATCTCCAGCGCCTTATTCACAAATTTTGCTACTGTCGCCTCTGAATTGGCAAGCATCGCGGGCAGTGTGATATCGCGCTTGAAATTGCCGATCTCGACGATCATCTCGTCGCCTTTCTTGGTCATCACGACCTTGTCCATCTCCACGTGCGGCAGTGGCAGGCGCAGTACATAGCTATCCCCCTGCTGGAACACTTCCTGGATTGGCCCACGGTAGAAGACACGGGTGGGGTCGGTATCGCCAAACACCTCCTGGGCTAACTCACTGAGTTGCGGAATACCGAGTATCTCATGTGAATAATAGGGCGCTTCCCAGATTGGCAGGGGCGCGAACGTCGCGTGTATCTGGTTGCGCAGCTTCTCCTGGTTGCGGTAGAGTTCCTGCATGAAAGCATCAGCATAATTGCCGGGTTGAATGACGCGATTGCACACCACGCCATCAATGGGATAACCGAAGAGCGCCAGGTAGGTTTCTGCGCGCAACGCCTCTTTGATCACCATGCGTTCGGGATTGACTACCGGCCTATAAGAACTGACATCAGGATTGCTCAGAACGCCGCGCAACACTTTGACGCGCTCGCTGAGGAGATTTATTGTATCTAAAATCTCCCCGGATGGCATGAAAGCCTTGATCAACGGACGCGCGAGGCTGAGAGTGCCGCTATTGAGGCTCATGATACGACCGGCGTACCACTGAAAGGTATCGGGCATACTGAGCAAGCGCACTGTCTCACCGGTGGGAGCCGCATCGATTATAACGACCTCGAAGTTGCCGTCACGCGCATTGCGATAGATATTGAGCAGGCTGACAATCTCATCCATCCCCGGGATGAGGGCCAGTTCTTCCGACATTATCGAATCTAACCCCTGCTTACGCAGCACTTTGCTCATCGATGCCTGCACTTTGCCCCAACCGTGGCGCATCTCTTCCAGCACGTTGACTTCCTGCGCGAACAGATTTGCTGACAGTTCCTTCGGCTCGGATGTAAGCGGGGTATTGAGGCAATCGGCAAGACTATGTGCCAGATCTGTGCTGACCACAAGGGTACGTTTGCCCAATGCGGCAGAACGCACTGCTGTCGCGGCGGCGATGGTTGTTTTACCGACGCCGCCCTTCCCAAGGTAAAGTATGATACGCATAAGGTCCTTATCTCTCGGCTTTCCTGATTTGATTCATTCAGTTCTATTATAAAACGGCTGTCGTTTGTTTACACAGCCATTCATGCTTGTGTTTCTGCTTACATGTACGTAGATGGCCTCCGTTTGGTTATCTTTTTGGGTAATGGCTGGCCTTTCGACGGGATATATTAACTGTCCTTCAGGACAGTACACAACTGGCCTTTCGCGCCTTGTCCATAAGCGATGCTCCTTGTAAACTGTTTTTAGGGTTTAAGTAAACAGTTATATGGAGCAAATGATGAACGCTGATCTTTTTCGTATCCGCCAGCTGATGGAGATAACTCGTGGTGACGAGAAGCATAGCAGCAGCACAAGTTCTACCCTGGATGTGTTATGGGTATTGTATGATCGCATCCTGCGCTATGACCCCAAAAATCCTAGAAGCGAAGCCCGGGACCGCTTTGTATTGAGCAAGGGGCATGGCTGCGTCGCCTTCTACGCTATCCTGGCCGACAAGGGCTTCTTCTCACCCTCTCTACTACCAACCTTCATGAAGTGGGACAGTATTCTGGGCACGCACCCTGACCGCAACCTGGTGCCGGGTGCAGAAGCTTCTACCGGTTCGCTGGGACACGGTTTTCCGATGGCTGTCGGTATCGCAATGGCGCTGCGCGCCAAGCAGAAGCCGGCCCGGGTCTTCGTATTGATTGGAGATGGTGAATGCAACGAGGGAACTATCTGGGAGGCCGCTCTTTTAGCCGGAAACCAGCATCTTTCGCGCCTGACCTGCGTCCTCGTCAATAATCATTCCAGTTCAGAAGACCTTGGCGATCTCGGGGCAAAATTCGCTGCTTTCGGCTGGGCGACGATCACTATTAATGGCCGCGATCACGAACAAATCTATCAGGCGCTATCGAAAACTGATCCAGATCGTCCCACAGTAGTGATCGCAGAGATACCAGATTAGCTAGCACAGGAGAGGAATCACAATGACGACAACCATAACAATGCGACAGCAAATGGTTCAAACCCTTAGCGAACTACTGGAGACCGACGAGCGGCTTACCCTCGTTCTCGGCGATATAAGCGTCGAAGCCTTCAATGCGGCTCTCCATTCAGAGCGCATTATCAACGTGGGCATTATGGAGCAGACGATGACCAGCGTAGCGGCAGGTATGGCCCTGGAAGGCTTCATTCCAGTTTTGCACAGCATCACGCCGTTCCTGGTAGAGCGTCCTTTCGAGCAGATCAAGGACGATTTCTGCTATCAAGAATTGGGAGGCAACTTCATCAGCACCGGAGCCTCCTACGACTACAGCACTGAGGGGATGACGCATCACGGCCCCGGCGATGTGCAGATTTTGCGCAGCCTGCCAGGCATGCAGATAGCTGTCCCAGGGACGGCAGGAGAATTCGACAGGCTCTTCCGCGAATCATATGCCAATGGCTCACCAACCTACTACCGCCTGAGTGCTTCAACCAATCCGGTGGAATACCCTGTTCATTTTGGTAAGCTCGAAGTGCTTCAGACCGGCAGCCAGGCAACAATTCTTGCAGTCGGCCCCTCGCTATCCTATACGCTGCCAGCTGTTCAGGATTTTGACGTGACCGTACTCTACTGCACTACTGTAGCGCCATTCGATGCTGAGACGTTCCGCGCGCATTGTCGGAATAGCAAGATCGTGCTGGTCGAGCCATACTATGCTGGAGTGCTGGTACCCGATATCTCCGCCGCGATGGGCCGCGTTCCGGTCGCCGTCGAATCTATCGGTGTCCCTCACAAAGTGCTATCCCGCTACGGCACGCCCAGGCAGCACGACGAGGCGCTGGGTCTGACGCCGGAGGGTATTCGGCGGAGGGTGGAACATTTCCTCAGTGAGTAAGGGAATTGTTGTTTTTCTACTCATTGCTTTGACCTTCATGTGTTCATAGTATAATGAAGGCTGTGAATTCGCTTGCGAGGCGGATTTTGCTGGGATTTGTACTTGTTTTCTGAGCATTTACATGGTAAGATCATGCTATGGGTGAACACAATCCTTTACAGACCGAACTTGAATACTTTCAAAAACACAAACAAGAATATCAAAAGCTCTATAAAGGGCTGTTTGTTCTGATTAAGGGTGAGATGTTTGCGGGCGCGTTTACTACGGATGCAGAAGCATATCAGGCAGGTCTAGAGAAATTTGGCAATCAACCCTTTTTGATAAAGCAGGTTCTGGATGGCGATGATACCATTTTCTATCCTGCCTTAACTGCTGGTTTGCTCCATTGATGGGCTAATGAGGGTAACAAGTTCGTTTGCGAGGAGGTTATGATTATGAGTCTGGTCATTCCTGATGATATTCTGCGTGCTGCAAATATCTCAGCGGTAGAACTACGGCGGGAAATTGCCATGCTGCTCTTCCAACAGGATAAACTCACTCTCGGTCAGGCCAGTGACTTTGCCGGAATGAGCCAGCTAGAATTTCAGCAATTGCTGGCACGCCGTCATATAGCAGTTCATTACGATGTGCAGGACTTTAACGATGATCTTGATACCCTTCGCAAGTTGGGTCAACTATGATCATCGTCAGTAATACTTCGCCCATTATTAACCTTGCGGCTGTAGGGCAACTGCAACTTCTCCAAAGCCTCTATGAGACGATCATTATTCCTCACGCCGTTTACTATGAAATCGCTGTAAGAGGGTACGGGCAAGCAGGAGCCACTGAAATCCAAACCTACCATTGGTTTGAACGTCATCAAGTCCAGGATGTGGCATTGGTCAAGCGCCTTATGCAGCAGTTGGATGCAGGTGAAGCTGAAGCTATTGCCCTTGCTATTGAGAAGCGAGCTGATCTGCTCTTATTGGACGAGCAGCGTGGGCGGCAAGCCGCTAAACAGTTAGGTCTGGCAGTTACAGGTTTATTAGGCATACTCGTGGTAGCAAAACAGCATGGCTATCTTGCAGCAGTCAAGCCTATACTCCATGAACTGATGTCTGTCGCTGGCTTCTGGATTAATCGTGAACTCTATATGCGGATACTCGAAAGTTGTAGCGAATTATAGGATTGCTGCTTTAAGTCCATTCCCTTGATCCACAATCTGCTTGACTCTCACCCTCTGCATGCTCTACAATATCTCAGGCCCGCACCATCGCCCGCCTGAAACATCCTCATATCATCCGTGTCCTGGACTTCGGTGTCGATAAAAGAGATGATGCCTTACGGAAGCCTGGAAGAAAGCGGTTGCTCAAAGCAAAAAGGAATAAATGACCAATCGTAGTTAAATGTATAAATTAGCAGAGAGGCACTGGAATAGCGCCGAAGTGCTATTCCAGTGCCTCTCTGCCTTCTCTGACAGTTACAGTTCTATCCGTCCGCTCATGACCATCAGCTTGAGGAATTCAAGGCGGCGCAGGACCTCGACGCGGTCACTACCGCCGTTTTGATACCATTGGCGCAGCCAGAGCAACGACGTAACCTCGTCGCGGGTGAAGCCCTCACGGGCCAAAATATCGGTTTCAGTAGTGGCCGTTTCAACAGTGGACGGCAGTTCAATTTGTTTTTCAGATTCGATTTGCGGATTCATAATAGTTTCCTTCCGCCCTTCATTACGTGGGCTAACGGTTGAATATATTCCGCGTTTTCAATAAGTGTTTGTGGCCCCTCGCCTATTTTTTATATGTATTTATTTTAGACGAATGGCCCTATACATTTTCAAATACGAGTTCGATAGCCTTTACAACATACATCCCCTTCTACTTATTCCTCACAAGCAAAGTATAAACGGAAAATATGTGCTCCGGCTATCTACCAACTTACCCTTGCGCTGTGAGTTACCTCACATTGCTTCAACTTATGACAGATATACGTTTTACCTATCCCATAAGTTCCACGAAAAACCGCCTAATCCAGTAGACACCAATAAACTCATGCTAGAGGATAAACGGGTATCGTTTCTTCCTATGGTATTAACGTTGGGAGGTCACAAAAATGGTGATGAATTTAGATGTGCCAAAACATGCGTCTCCCGAATTGAGGAGCAGGTAAGGGCAAGAGGGCGTACCCTGGTGGTCGCCCTCCACATGCCGCTCATAAGATTCGGGAAGACTCTTTGGTCTATCCAAATTCGAAACTATTCGTTCCTTACCACAATATTGACCAGTCGCTCAGGCACGTAAACGACCTTCTGGACGGTGGCATCACCAATGAAGGAGGCCACGCGCGGGTTGTCCAGCGCCATCATGCGAATCTCGCCCTCGCTGGTACCAGCGGCGACCTCGATGCGCTCGCGTACCTTGCCGTTGACCTGGACGACCAGCGTGAAGGTCTCGTCCCGCGTCAGCGCCTCGTCGTAGGTTGGCCATTCCGATATGTGGACGCTGCCGGTGTGGCCGGTCAGGTGCCACAGTTCCTCGGTGATGTACGGGGCCATCGGCGCCAGCAGTTCTATCATCGTCTCCAGCGTGTCGCGATAGGCCTTGCTACGCGCCACAGGCTCGTTTTGCTGCTTGATCAGCGCGTTGTTGCACTCCATCAGCGCGGCCAGTGCTGTGTTGAAACGGAAGCTACTCAGGTCCTCGGTCACGCGCTTGATGGTCTTATTGCGCAGCCGCTCGATGGCCTTGCTTTCGCCGGTCTCTTCACCGGTTGGATTATCGATCCAGGACTCGGTGACCAGGTTCCAGAAGCGGTTCAGGAAGCGCCAGATGCCTTCCAGGTTGTCGGGTCTGAAGGTGCCGCCCTGATCGAACGGTCCCATGAACATCAGGTAGCAGCGTACCGCGTCGGTGCTGTACTTCTCGACATATTCGTCAGGAGCCACGACGTTGCCATGCGACTTGGACATCTTCTGACCATCGGGACCCAGCACCATGCCCTGGTGGTACAGGCGCGTGAATGGCTCGTCAAAGTCCAGGTAGCCCATATCGCGTAGCGCCTTGATGAAGAAACGCGCGTACATCAGATGCAGAACCGCGTGCTCTGGTCCACCGATATATTGATCGACGGGCAGCCAGCGTTTCATCGCCTCCTGGCTCCATGCCTGCTGCTCATTATGGGGGTCGGCATAGCGCAGGAAGTACCAGGACGAACACAGGAAGGTGTCCAGTGTATCTGTCTCGCGCGTCGCCGGCCCACCGCAAATCGGGCAGGTCGTATTGACGAAGTCAGGCTCGTAGCGCAGCGGCGACTCACCGGTCGGCTTGAACGCGACGTTTTCCGGCAGGATCACCGGCAGTTGATCCTCCGGTACCGGCACTGTCCCATGCGTTGGACAATATACGATGGGGATGGGCGAACCCCAATATCGCTGGCGGCTGATCAGCCAGTCGCGCAGGCGATAGGAAACCATGAATTTGCCAATACCCTGTTCCTCTACGTACCGGGTAACAGTGGCTATCGCTTCCTCGGCAGGCGTGCCGTCGAATGGGCCAGAGTTGACCATCACGCCCAGCGCCACTTTCGCCTCCGTCCAGGTATCCGCGTCGCTCGGCTCCTCGCCCGCGGGACGAATGACCTCACGTATGGGAATGCCGAATTTGCAGGCGAACTCGAAGTCGCGCTGGTCATGCGCCGGAACGCCCATGATCGCGCCCGAACCATAGCCCATCAGCACGTAATCGGCGATCCATACTGGAACCTGTTCGCCACTGACCGGATTAGTGACATAGCCGCCCGTGAAGACGCCCGTCTTCTCCTTTTCCGTGCTCATACGCTCGATCTCGGTCATGTGCCGCGCCTGGTCCACGTAGGCATCGACCTCGGCCTGATGTTCGGGCGTGGTGATCTTTTCGACCATCGGATGCTCTGGCGCTAGCACAAAGAATGTGACGCCGTAGATGGTGTCTGGGCGTGTAGTGAAGACCGGAATCTCTTCGCGCTGCCCATTGATCTCGGTGTAGAAACGAATCTCGGCTCCCTCGCTGCGTCCAATCCAGTTACGCTGCATCGTCACGGTCTTTTCGGGCCACTCGATCTTGGAGAAGTCCAGCAGTTCCTCGGCATAGTTGGTGATTTTCAGCAGCCACTGGTCGATCTCCTTGCGAATCACCTGGCTGCCGCAGCGCTCGCAGGCGCCATCGGCCAGTACCTGCTCGTTCGCCAGCGTGGTGTTACAACTGGGGCACCAGTTGGCCGGAGCCTTGGTACGATAGGCCAGCCCGTGCTTGTAAAATTGCAGGAACAACCATTCCGTCCATTTGTAGTAATCAGGCAGGCACGAAATGATTTCCCGCTCCCAGTCCCAGGCTGCACCCATCCGGCGCAGCTGGCGGCGCATGGTTTCGATGTTTGCCAGTGTCCACGTGCGCGCCTGGACGCCGCGCGAGATGGCGGCATTTTCGGCAGGCAGGCCAAAGGCATCAAAACCAATGGGCTGCATAACGTTATAGCCGTGCCTGCGTATGAAACGCCCATAGGCATCGGCGGGCGCGAAGTTATACCAGTGACCGATGTGCAGGTCACCGGACGGGTAGGGCAACATCACCAGATTATAGAATTTTGGTTTCGGCGAGTCGTCGGGAGCATGATAGAGTTGCTCGGCCTCCCACTGCGCCTGCCATTTCTCTTCGATTTCTTTGGGGTTATACCTGGTTCGCGTAATCATAACACGCTCCCCCTTTCTCTAAACAAAATGGATGATAACGATTTGATTTGGAACAACTTCAACAAACAGGTAAACAATAAAAAGAGCCTTTCATCCGCAAGGGACGAAAGGCTTTTCTTCCGTGGTACCACCCAAATTTATTCATTCTGGACGTATGTGGTGGACCTGAGGGGGCTCGAACCCCTGACCTCATCCATGCCATGGATGCGCTCTTCCAGCTGCGCTACAGGCCCCTATCTGCTAGTTCCTGTTAAGCGTCCGAGAACGAAACTCATTCTACGCGGTAACGGGCGTTCCGGCAAGCGCTATTACTCTTAACAGTACAAAAGTACCGTCGAAGAAGGCTTCACGCTTGCTACTCACAGGCGAGTTCGGTCAAAATGTTGTAGTCTTGCACCGTCTGGCTACTCTCTGCAGGTGATTGACCTACTACTCCTGCTCACTGCTTTGCTCTTGCTTACTTGCTGTGTGCACTATACTATACCATAATGATTTGCGATCTGCAAGGTATTATGGCCTGCCATCCACTCATAATTCTTGCAGCGGGCCTACGGCCCGTCAGGACGGGAGGGGAAGCAAGCGGGGACACCCCGCACCCCGGCAGGGGTGAAACCCCTGCACCCCGAGTTATGAGTGGATGTCA